>CDZH01005376.1_pt1 | contig 27388 bp, 21 predicted proteins | sample 557721 | NCBI WGS metagenome assembly CDZH01 (sample SAMEA3182062, study PRJEB8094) | gut metagenome | biome: human; feature: gut; material: Stool; isolation source: human stools | place: Canada | collected 2013-01-14 | reverse complement strand
TTTGCCCCCGGAATTCAGAACCGATATGGTCTGGGTTTCGGGGGCTTTTGTGTATAGGCACATCAACCGTTGTGGGAGCGCCCAACTTTAAAAAAAGGAATATTGAAAATGAAAGCAATGAAACCTTTTTATTTTGTTCATCCGCAGTACGGAAAACTGAGGGTGGTGGTGATTGGAGGCAAAATCTATTACTGCCTGATGGACGTGAAGAACATCTTCAAGAAGTCGGTACAGAAACTCTATGAGACGATTGCTGACTCGGAGGGGGAACTGAAAAATCTGAACATCATGATGATGAAGGATATGAAAATCAAGTATAACCTCTTCTTCGAGAACCAGGAAATGGGGAAGGAGGAAGCGGAGGCTGAGAACGTGAATGCGGATATCAACTTCTGCGATGAACAGCTGGTGAAAGACCTTGTTGACAGGCGTGTTGCTGCCGAGAAGATTGCGGCAAAATGGGTGCTAGGGTTCGTCAATAGCAGACTGAATGATGCTGAGAATGCTTCGCTCTTCGAGGCGAACGGGGTCGACGAAATTTCTGATAACTCGCTGATTCTGCCTATCAATGTAAGTTATGGCTCAGGGTATATCATGATTAACAGCGAAGTGTTCGATTAATAAAAATATGGAGGTAAAATGGAAATAGTACATGTAGTGGCAATTAATCCTTATCGTAAGGGAAATAAGGGGAAAGTTTTTTCTTACAATATCGATACTTATGATAAGGTCATCGGGTCGAAGGAAATCAAGAAGATGATTCTGCAGATTCGGGGTGAATTGCCGATTGACGGAGTGGATTTGAACGATGCGCAGGCGGTGAAGAAGGCGCAGGAGAGGCTCAAGAGCGAGCTGCCTTTCTTCTGTCCGCACTACGGCATGTTCAAGAATAATGTGCGCAGACAGGAGAATGCGATGCCGGAAAGCTTTCTCTTCCAGACGATTATTGATGTGGATGATAAGGAGTATGTGGAAAAGGCGATTGAGAAGGCGCGCAAGCTGAACTGCTCTTCGGGGATATGGAACGGCTTGTTGCTGCATCTCTGTTATAGCGCAAGAAAGAAGCTGCATATCGGGATTAGAATGCCGGTGGGGATGACCATCGAAGAGACGCAGAAGGCGTATTGTGAGGCACTGGGCGTGCCTTATGATGAAAGCTGTATCACACCTGAAAGGATGATTTTCCTGACGGATAAGGACTCGGAAATCTACCGGTCTAAAATGTGGTGCGCAGTGCTGCCGGAGAGCGAAATACAGGCTCGCAGAAAGGCTTTTCTGGACCGTGGACTGACGGTTGACGGAAGGGGAGATGCAAAAGTTAATAGTTTACAGTTTACAGTTAATGGCAATAGCAATGACAATGTTCAAAACAATAGACTTTCGGGCAATCATGGCTCTGGTGAACTGGGAGAGGCCAGCGAGAAGAATCTGATAGCCTTTGATCTGTTCGTGCAGTCGGCTGGGCTTGAAGGAATGGCGATTGATACCGTCGGGTCTCGGCACTCTTCGCTCCTCGCTATCATGAGCGCAGGCGCTTCGAGGGTGATGAGCGAGGAGGAACTGATGAAGGTGGTGAGGACGAAAATGCCGAGCTACTATCAGGAGCCGGATTGCCATCAGCTGATACATGATTTCTATGCGAAATATGCTGACAGCTCCAAGCCGATGTCGAGGGATGTGATAAGGGTGAATGCGCTGGCGGAGCAGAAGGCGAATGAAGTGAAGAGTGAAGAACGAAGAGTGAAAAATTCAAATGCAGATGGTAATTATACAGTTCAAAGTTCAAATCTCCAAGTTCAAAGTAGCGACGAGGATTATCCGGAACCGCCAGCGATGCCGGAGAAACTGCCGAAACTGGTGGAACTGCTGATATCTCGGACTCCGGAGATTTATAAGCCGGCAGTGGCGCACGCTATCTTTCCACCGTTGGCTACTCACCTCTGGCAGACGAGCTTCCGGTATATTGATAATGTAGTGCATGAAGCTACGCTTTCTACGTGTTTGCTTGCCGGTACGGGCGCAGGTAAATCGTCTGTGGATAAGCCGATTAGGTATATTATGGAGGATATCAGAAAGCGGGATGCGGAGAATCTGAAACGTGAGAAGGAATGGAAGGAGGAGGTGACGCGCAAGGGTGCCAACAAGGATAAGCGCAAACGACCGGATAATCTTGTTATCCAGGAGATTGATGCTGATATGACCAGTCCGGCATTCGTGATGCGAACCGCAGAGGCGCAGGGGCGTTTCCTCTATACTTCGCTTAACGAGCTGGATCAGTTTGATGCACTCCGGGGCAGCGGCAACCAGCAGTTCCGCATCATGTGTCTCGCCTTTGACCCCTTCAACCTCTTTGGCCAACAGCGCGTAGGCGTTCAAAGTGTGACAGAAAGGGTAACGATAAGGTTCAACTGGAATGCATCTACCACCATTCAGAAAGGGCAGCGCTACTTCTCAAAAGTTTTGACAGATGGTCCGATAAGCCGTATCAATTTCTGTACCATTCCGGAGCGTGAAATCGGTGATGAAATGCCTGTCTTTGGTGATTACGATGATGCTTACCGAGAGGGGCTGAAGCCTTATATCGAGAATCTGAACAACGCCAGGGGGCTGATTGACTGTCCTGAGGCATTCCAACTTGCCCTCAAACTGAAGGATGAGAATGCTGAGTTCTCACGTCTGTCTCAGGATAGGGTTTATGAGAATCTTTCCTTCCGTGCCAACGTCATCGCCTACCTGAAGGCGTGTGTGCTGTATGTGGCGAACGGCTGTAAATGGGAGCCGGAGATAGATGAGTTCATCCGTTGGAGCGAGCGTTACGACCTCTACTGCAAGATGCGTTTCTTCGGTGATGCCATCAAGAGGGCGAACTTTTCGAACGAGAAATCGAGTAAGCGTGGACCGGCAAATCTGTTGCAGCAGTTGCCTGATGTCTTTAATTTCCAGCAGGCAGAATATCTCCGCTCGCAGTTGGGCATGGACAAGAAGGGCACTCCTTCGATGTTGCGTAATTGGGTGAACCGAAACTATATCCGGAAGATTCCGCCTAAGGGTGTAACGGGTGACGTAATCAGTATTCAGTTATTCAGTTTTGAAAAGCTACGTAACCGCAAGGATGGTAAAGAGGTAAAAATATTAGAATCTTAATGGAGTTTGAGTTATGGAAATAGTAGTAAAAAGAATAGCAAAAAAGAAGACTTATACGATAGGGCATCTTTATATTTTGAGCGATAAGGATGTGAAACGTACTTGGCGTTCGGGGGTAAAAATTGGCGACAAGCGTATCTTTGAGCACAGCTTCGATATGGCGAAGTTGGACAAGGAGCATTACTTCTGTGATACCCTGGAGCCTACGTGGAGAAACCTCCTGGGTGTCGAACTGAAACCGGAAGAGGAGGATGGACGGTACAGTAGGGTATCGGGTAAGAAAGCCCGCAAGATACCAGGTCATACGGCGATACCGGAAGGCTCGTATCCTGTTGTTATCTCGAAATCGCCAAGGTTCAAGAAGTGGCTTCCGCTGGTGCAGGGTGTTCCTGATTTTGAGGGCATCCGCATTCATGCCGGTAATTATCCCGATGATACGCAGGGCTGCATCCTGGTAGGTGAAAATAAATTACAGGGCGCCGTCTTTAATTCCCGCATCTGGCTGCACAGGCTCATGAATGCCATTACCGCAGCAAGGGAACGGGAGGAGAGCGTTTGGATTACCGTTTTGTAATGTTGAGTGTTGAATGTTGAATGTTGATTTTTGAATGTTGAATTTTTAGTGATTAATTTTTAAAAACAAATTATTATGGTAAAGTCAGTTAATACAAATAAAGTAGAAATGAATAAGAAGGCAGCAATTGCTGTCGTGTTTGAAAACCCTGAATTCGGTAAGATTCGTACCTTGACCGATGAGAACGGAGAACCGCAGTTCTGTGCAAAGGATGTCTGTAATATACTGGGGTATAAGAAATCCTATAATGCAGTGTATCAATTAGTTAACCCACATGACACCTTGAAACAAGGGGCATGGGTAGCAACCGGTCTGAAGAAGGATGGAAGCGAGGCGATGCGTCGTACTCAGATGCTCTATGTCAACGAGAGCGGTTTTTATGCATTGGTTCTCGGCTCTAAGCTTTCTACTGCCGTGAAATTCAAGAACTGGGTTACGTCCGATGTGCTGCCGCAGATTCGCAAGACGGGCGGTTATATCCCGGTTCAGCCGGGCGAAAGCGATGAGGAGACAATCCGACATGCAGAAGAACTCCTCCGTGCTACGCTCAAGGAGAAGGAGAATCTGCTGAAGAAGCAGCGTCTGCAGATTGAGCAGCAGAAGAAGCTCATCGGCGAACAGGATACAGAAATCCGCCGCTTGAATGATGTGGTGGATGAACAGGTGGTTCGCAACGCCAAGAATGGTGAGAACATCATACAGTTGGAGAATCAGGTGGGTAATCTTCTGCCTAAAGCATTGTATAGCGATAACGTTCTCGATTCCGTTTCCTGCTTCACTACTACGCAGATTGCGAAGGAACTCGGTATCACAGCCCAGGAGCTGAACCGCTCGCTCTGCGCCCTGCATATCCAGTATTACCAGAGCGGTCAGTATCTCCTCTATGCCGATTACGCCCACATGGGTTTAGCCAAGAGCCGTACCCGCTACAGCGCCTTCCTCGACCCGAAGAGCGATGGCAGACAGGAAAAGATGGGCAGAGCCTACACCCATACCTATCTCGTTTGGACCGAACGAGGACGAAAGTTCATTCATGACCTTGCTCACAGATACTGGGAACTGTGTGAAAAGGTAAAAGGGTAAAAAAGTAAAAAGGTAAAAAGAGCCTAGCGGAATGTTAAGCTAGGATGCTCTTTTTACCTTTAAAAGCCTTTTTACTTTTTTACCTTTAAAAGCCTTTTTACTTTTTTACCTTTAAAGGCTTTTCGTCCGTACTTAAACCACTTGCTAAACTTGTATAATCTTTCAATCAAGTAGTCTTTTATGTAGACAAAGAAACTTTACAACTATGGCGTTTGAAGAGAGAATAGCAGGAAGACTGGCGCACCGGCAGGGGGGATACAATCTTGAATATGGTTACCCTGTCGCATTCGTTGGATATCCCTAAGGCGGAGCGGTCCCGATATTTCTCGGAGGCTGACATCATTTCAGCCAAGTGCAGCTTCTCTGCCCGCACCTGTCTGTACCGCATTTTCAAGTTAAAGGAAGGTTGTACTCCTACCGAATGGCGGGATAAAATGGCTGAAAATGTAGCCGCAGAGGATAAAATGTAGGATTAACCATTTTTCGATAAATACCAGGAAAACGCATCGCGAAATGAAAAAATACGTTAAAAAGGGTGTCGCATTCATAGGAATGCGACACCTTTTTCATAGGAATGCGACACCTATACATAGGAATGCGACACCTTTTTTGAAAAAAAAACACTATATTTGCACCATGAAAAATATGATAGAGACTTTCATGAAAGAGGAACAGGCTATTTTTATAATGGCATTGTTTCTTCTGATTTTCGCCCTGGTCATGAGCTATGCCATGGTTCAAGACTACAGGATATATCTTGATGGAAATTACAAGGCTCGCTACAGCTTCTGTGATTTCATCAAGAGAGAAAGATTCTATATCTATCTGTTTCTCGGACAGACTTTCGTCATCATCCTGGGAATGACAGTATATCTGATGGCAATGAGAGAAAATATGTAAGAAAGTATAATAATAATAATTTACAGTTATGAATAACAAAAAACAAAGAAACAGGCTATTCACGATGCTGCTGCTCGTGATGGCTATCCTCATGCCTTATGGGGGGGCATGGGCACAAACGCAGCCTTCCAAAGGTGATGGCAAAGTAGGCAATCCTTACATCATCACAAAAGCTGAGGAGTTGGCGTGGTTCCGCGATCAGGTGAATGGCGGAAATAAAAAAATCTGCGCTAAGATTGCAGATAATGTTGAGGTCATTGACATGAGTACAGTATGCCATGCGGCTGATAAGTCTCAAAACTTAGAAGAAAAGAGCTGGGTGCCTATCGGCAATAGTAATGAAAAGTACCAAGGTACTTTCGACGGAAATGGAAAGACTATCAGCAACCTTTATATCAATGCAAGCCAAAAATATATGGGGCTTTTCGGGTGTACCTATCAAAGTACCATCAAGAACCTAACCTTTGAGAATGCAAATGTGACAAATACGGAATATAAAACAGGAATTTTGGTTGGTGATGCAGGAGCTGGAAGCACCCTTCAAAATATCAAAATATCAAAAACTTGCCAGATAAATGGAGGTAATATCTATACTGGCGGTATTGCAGGAAAACTTGATGGCAATGCGAGCAACTGCGTGAACTACGCCACGGTACAAGGAATCGAAGACATCGGCGGTCTTTTTGGCTACTATAGTAGAACAGGTAATTCTATAACCGCCTGTGCCAACTATGGAAATGTATCGGCAACAAGTAAGGCTGCTGGTGGCTTGGTTGGCTATTACGATAGCGGAACGATCCAAGACTGCGCCAACTATGGAGATGTAAAAGGTAGAAATCATGTTGCAGGCATGGCTGGTTATGTATACAAAGGCAAGATACAGAACGTGTTCAGCTATGGCAACATCAGTGCTACAAACGAAACACAAGATGTAGGCATGGCTTTTGGCTATTCTGAAAATGGGACTGCTGAAGGCATGGTGGCATACTATAGTGGCGCAAAGCTGACCGTAAATGGCCAAGAACAAACTGTAAAAGCCTTCGGAAGCGGCAAACTCTCAGAAGATAACGCAACTGGATTTACAGAAACCCAACTGAAGAGCGGTGTTGTTGCCTATTTGCTCCAGCAAAACGCTTCGAGCGAAGCGAAATGGGGACAAAATCTGACTAATGGTGGCGACATCTATCCTGTCATTGGTTCGGAACATAAGGTTTATGCTGACAATTTGACTTTAAATTGCAAAACCAATGAGGTGGTGGAGGGTAGTTTCACCAACAATCCTACCAGTTCCGCAATCAGTTATCAACACGGACAGACAATAAATCACCACGCTGCAACAGATGCTACATGCACAGAGGCGGCAACCAAGGAATATTGGCAATGTCAGGACTGCCAAAGGACATATTCCGACAGCCAATTGGCCAATGAATTGACTGATGTAACGATCGCAGAGAAGCCTGCCCTTGGACATGCTAACGACGACGAAGGCTATTGCAAGCGTTGCCAGCATTATGTGGCTGTGAAGCCTTCACAGGAAAATGGTGTGTACTTGATAGCCAAACCTTGCCACTTGGCTTGGTTCCGCGACTATGTGAACGGAACTATCGTGGACGAAGGCGAAGCAGCTGGAACTATTCACTCATCAGCATCTGCCATGCTGACTGCGGATATCAATCTCAAGAACTATTGCCATGCGGCAGAAGATGGCAAGGAACTCTTGAGTTGGATTCCGATAGGCAATGACAATAATAAGTGGAAGGGAAAGATGGACGGTCAGGCACATACCATCTCCAATCTCTATATCAAGACAGCACAAAACGACGTGGGGCTTTTCGGCTATACTGACGGTGCGACTATCCAAGACCTTATCTTTGACAGTGCCAAGGTGGAGAATGTGAACACAACAGGCCCGCAAACAATGTTCACTGGTATCTTGGCAGGATATGCATACGCATACACAAATTCTCCAGCACATATACAGGGCATTAAAACCACAAACAATTGTACTGTAATAGGACAAGAATATACCGGCGGTATTCTTGGAGGGGCTAAAATAAATCTCGAAAACTGCGAGAATCGCTCCAGTGTGAAGGGTACAGGGAATGTTGGCGGAATTGCAGGTAATAGCTCTGAAAGAAACATCAAGCGCAGTACCAATTATGGAACCGTTGAAAACGATGGTTTCATTACTGGTGGAATCATAGGTTATGCTTATAAAACAAGTATCGAAGATTGCGCCAACTATGGCAAGATTACAAGTACAGGTGCCGGTGGCATAGCAGGACAAACGTTGGGTAACAGCAGTGTCCAGAATGTGTTCAGTTATGGAGATATGACGTATGCAAATGGTTCAGGAATCATTATAGGTTATGTAGATGGTACACTAACCGCAAAGGGTATTGTAGCTTACAACAAGGAGGCATTGCTAAATAATTCATCTGAGAACATCAAAATAGTTGGTAAGGGAAGTCTGACTTTCGAAGACGGAAAGGTAGAAGCGGACGTGGTCAAGGCATTCACCAAACAACAGATAAAGAGCGGTGAGGTGGCTTATTTGCTTGCCGAAGGCAAAGTATTAGGCGAGAAGGTATGGGGACAGCAGTTAGGCAAGGACCAATCTCCCGTTCCCGGCTCTGACTATAAGGTAGTCAAGGCTGCACGGGGCGACATGGATGCAAATGGCAATACATATTGGGCAACATTCAGCAATCTGACAAACGATGTAACCCTTTCTGTTCCATCAGACAGAACGCTTAAGGTCTACAACGCAATGGTAAGCGGTGGCAAGATGACATTGACAGAACGCAACAACCAAGTGGCAAAGGAAGAGGGTGTGCTACTGAAGACTGACGGAGAGTATGTCAATGCAAAGGCAAACGCGACAAATGAGTTGGCAAAAGCTTCCTCTTATGAGAACCACCTTGTGGCTACACCAGCTGAAGCTAAGACTGTAACAGCAGAAACTGGTTGTAAACTCTATCGTCTCACATATAATAATGCTACAACAAAAGAACGTCTCGGCTTCTACCTCAGCAACGACGGAACAAGCCTCAAAGCGACTCCAGAAAAGGCTTATCTGCAAGTATCTGAAAATGAAGCAAAAGACCCATCATCGGCAGCACTCGCTCGCAGCTTTGTATTCGGTAGCGGCAACGAGACAACAGGCATAGAGGAAATCACCATTATGGGTACTGACGTGCAGCGTCATGGCACTATTGAAGGAATCTTCGACCTCCAAGGTAGAAAGATAAGCAATCCGACAAAGGGCATATACATAAAGAACAACAAGAAAGTAGTAATCAAATAAAAATAGCACAATATGAAGAAAGAATATATAAAACCAGAAATGCAGGTGCATGAGATAAAAGCCCAACAGTTGCTGGCAGGGTCAGAAACTCCTGGTTTCAATAATGGACAAAGTCCAGAAGATGGAAATGAAGATATGTGGTAAAGTCCTAAGCTGACAGGAATACCAATCATCTGAAAAAACAACCCATACTTTGCGGTTGTTCCAAGGGTCTATATACCACGAAGAACAGGTGGCGTATAGACCCTTGATTATATGGAGATATTCGTAATCTACGTCTCCGTTTATGAATTGCTCAGATTCTTAATGATTTCCAAAGGTAGCTGGGTAGCTTTGGCTATCTGTTCGGCAGAAAGTCCCATCGCCAGCAAACGTTGTGCTGTTTCTGTGTTGGCCTCATGTTTGCCTTCAACTCTGCCTTCTTCCATACTTCCGGGAAAAGTTGCTGAAAAAGTTTTATGGTTGCATGCAAGCACATGAAGAAGAATACTCAAGTGGTTCAATCAAGCTACTCAAGTAGTTCAGTCAGCGAGTTCAGACGTCTCTGTTAGCTGATGCAGACGTCTCTGTTAGCTGATGCAGACGTCTCTGTTAGCTGATGCAGACGTCTCGATAAGCTTACAGATACGTCTCCGTTAGCCTACGCAGTCATATTCGTAACCCGATGCAGTCATATTCGTGACCCGATGCAGTCATATTCGTAACCCGATGCAGCCATATTTGTAACCCGATGCAGCCGTATTCGTGAATAAGTTTTATGTAATCATCTATCATCCATCACGATTTGGGGTTATCACTCACGATATTCTTACTACACATTACCAGATACTGCATATCATTGTTGAAGCACTTGCGATAGATTGACTTATACTGATAACATATAATAAGCGGCATTCCTTGGATATGAATGCCGCTTATCATATAATTCGATATTTTTCTGAGTCATCTATGAAAGATTTGTCTTCTCGGTTTTCACAATCTTTCGGCCTTCTCTTATTTCAGATATTCTCCGAAATCTGTCAATCTCATGTCACCCTTCTTCAGGAAGGTATCGTGCATGGCGAGGGCGGCACGCATGCTCTGTGGCTCGTGGCCCTTCTCGGCAAACTTCAGATACTCACGAAGCATAGGGCGGTAATCCGGATGGGCACAGTTTTCGATAATCTCTTTGGCACGGCGCAATGGGCCTTTGCCACGGAGATCGGCAACTCCCTGTTCGGTAACAATCACATCCACATCGTGCTCGGTGCTGTCCACATGACTGCACATCGGAACGATGGCAGAGATGCAACCGTTCTTGGTGGTACTCTGCGTGGTGAAGATAGAGATGTAACCATTGCGCTCGTAATCGCAGGAACCGCCGATACCATTCATCAGCTTGCTGCCGCAGATATGGCTGGAGTTCTCATTGCCGTAGATATCGCACTCAATGGCGGTGTTCATGGCGATGACACCCAGACGGCGGATGACCTCAGGAGAGTTTGAAATCTCGCTCTGGCGGATGGTGAGATGCTTCTTGAAGTAATCAATATCATCATACACCTCTTTCAATGTATCATTTGTTACGGTGAGCGAAGAGCAGGATGCATCCTTGATTCTTCCCTCGCGCATGTATTTTACCACGGCATCCTGAACCACCTCGGTATAAACGCTGAATACCGGCACGTTAGGGTTCTGTCCTAATGCCTCAAGAACGGCATTGGAAGTTACGCCCACTCCGCTCTGCAAAGGCAGGAACTGAGGAGGAATATGTCCCTTCTTCAAGTCGCTGACCAGGAAATCAGCCACATTATGTCCCATCTGTTCGGTTACAGGGTCGAGAGGCTTGAAAGCACGCGCCTCCTCCGGAATGTTGCATTCTATCACACCCACAATCTTGCGGGCATCAATCTCCACATACTCCTTACCGATTCTATCGCCTACGTTCATGATAGGAATAGGAGTGCGGAACGGGCATTCTGCTATCTCATATACATCGTGAAGATAACGGGAAGCTGGACTGTGGAAGGTATTCTTCTCGATGAGCACCTTCTTGGCAAGGCGGACGATGGTAGGAACGATGCCGCCGGCAGAGGTAAGGAATGCCTTGCAGGTGTTTTCGCCTTCTTCCAGATCTGATACTTCGATGATGGCAAGGTCTATTTCGCCATAGAAGCCACGGCGCAGGCGCTCAGCCATGTGGCCGAGGTGCATATCCTCATAATCAATCTCGCCCAGGTTGGTATGAGTTCTAAAGTCCTTGTTGGTAGAAAATGGCGCACGGAACTTGATGGCATGGGCTGCTGCCATGTCACCTTCGATACTCTGCGAGGTAGAAGCACCCGTGAGGATGCCCACCTGGAAAGGTCTGCCTGCCTCGTGCTCAGCCACGGCTCTCTTGGAGAGTTCGCGGAAGGTTGCCTTAGGCACGCCGTTTGGTGTGAAACCACTCAATCCGATTGTATCTTGATCGTTAATCATCGCTGCCGCTTCGGCAGCACTCAATCTTGTATATGCCATTTTCTTCTAACTTAATACTCATTAGCGGAACTTATAGCCGCATGCTAAATAATTGATAACTGTTTGTGGCTGCAAAGTTACACATTATTTTCGATATACGCTAATAATTTGATAATTTTATGCAATTAATTGGCAAAAAACTTACAAATAGTGAATAGATATACAAAAACTGCTTACTTTATGCAAAAAGATAGCCGAATCAAAAAGCCTGATTGTGCTTCTCATCCCTTCCGCCACCCTCTACCACTTCGGCATCTTGGAGTCGAACGTCCACATGGCATGGATGCGAGCGGTGTGCGGTCGCCTGAAGAGCGACTATCGCTACAGCAAGGACGTGGTGTATAACAACTTCCCTTGGCCATCGCCCACTGCCGGGCAAAAGGAAAAGATAGAGCAGAGTGCCCAGGCTATACTCGATGCCCGCGCCCTATACCCCGACTCCTCGCTCGCCGACCTCTACGACCCTACGCTCATGCCGAAGGAGCTTTTACAAGCCCATCGCCAGAACGACCGAGCCGTGATGGCAGCCTACGGCTTCTCCACCAAGATGACGGAGAGCGAGTGCGTAGCTGAGCTGTTCAAAAGGTATGCGGAAATGGTTGAATAAAGAATTTGCAATATAAGCCAACAAGGGCATTTGCCGACATAATCTGCAAATGCCCTTGTTGCGATTAAGGCCCCAAGAGTATAGAAGAACAAGTTCATCATTCCCCACAATAATGTTCCCAATCTATCTCGTTCAGGTATTTCTCCACTTGAGCCTTGATTTCGGGAATATTCTCCTTTGCTGTTGCCCAAAGAATACGAGGCAACACCTGCGAATAACCATGCACCAAAACATGGCGCATACCTTCCACCTGTTTCCAAGGAATCTCTGGGTGACTTGCCTTGAATTCCTTGGTCAGCATATAAGCAGCCTCGCCTACTATTTCTACATTTTTCATCGTTGCAAAATAGACTAAAATATTTGAGGAAAACTCCTCAAAATCTATCCCATCAATGATTTTGAGTACGTTGGAAGAATACTCCACAATGTCTTCCAATCTTCCTTTATCCCTAACTAGCTCTCTCATATACCAAGATTTTATCTCGTTCCACACTCTCCTGAGCATACGGACGCAAAGAGCCATCAACTACCAAGTCAACTTCACGACCTAGCAGTTGCTTCAAATCCTCATACATTCCTCCATGGGTAAGCAAAGTAAACGAACCATGCTCAAAATCGGGGACAAAGAGAATATCTATATCGCTCTGAGCCTTTTCTTCACCACGAGCAAAAGACCCAAAGATCCATGCCTTCAACACAGGCTTCCTTGACATATAGTCATGAATTATACGTATAATTTGAAATCTATCCATATTTACCTCCTCTTTTTAAATAGTAATCACGCTGCAAATATACACCTTTTATTTTTTATCTCCAAACATTCTTGCCTAAAAGTGTAAGCCTACCTAAAAAATATCATCTTAAATGGCTCTACTTTCGAATAAAAGTTGTACTCTTGCAATACCTTTTTGGCTTTAAGTGGTATTTTTTATATATTTGTAGCCAAATATAGCAGCATCATACAGAGAGAATTTACCATGGAAAATCAGTTCCATTGATATTTTCGAGGATTTTAATAACATTTTGCGAATGATTTGTCGGATATATCAGAAAAATGAGTTAACTTTGCACTCAAAATATAAATAATATAAAATAAAGGTTCATACAAGATGGAACAGAAATTATTGATCTATAACACTCTCACACGTACGAAAGAGAGATTCACTCCGCTCCACGCTCCTAACGTGGGCATGTATGTTTGTGGCCCTACCGTGTATGGCGATCCGCATCTCGGTCATGCACGACCAGCCATCACATTCGATATACTCTTCCGCTATCTCAAGTACCTGGGCTATAAGGTTCGCTACGTTAGAAACATTACCGACGTGGGTCACCTGGAGCACGATGCAGATGAAGGCGATGACAAGATTGAGAAGAAGGCTCGCCTGGAGCAGTTGGAGCCAATGGAGATTGCGCAGTACTACACCAACCGCTACCACGATGCCATGGAGGCGCTGAACGTACTCCCTCCTAGCATTGAGCCTCATGCCACAGGTCATATCATCGAACAGGAGAAACTGGTTCAGGAAATCCTGGACAATGGCTATGCCTACGAGAGTAACGGCTCTATCTACTTCGACATCGAGAAGTATAACAAGGATCATAAGTACGGTATCCTCTCCGGACGTAACCTGGAGAACGTAATCAACGAGAGCCGCGAGCTGGCTGGTATCGGCGAGAAGAAGAACCAGGCTGACTTCGCTCTCTGGAAGAAGGCTTCACCAGAGCATATCATGCGCTGGCCTAGTCCTTGGAGTGATGGTTTCCCTGGCTGGCACTGCGAGTGTACTGCGATGGGACGCAAGTATTTGGGCAGCCACTTCGATATTCACGGTGGCGGCATGGATTTGATTTTCCCTCACCACGAGTGCGAGATTGCTCAGGCTGTGGCTTCTCAGGGCGACCAGATGGTTCGTTACTGGATGCACAACAATATGATTACCATCAACGGTCAGAAGATGGGTAAGAGTCTTGGCAACTTCATCACTTTGGAGCAGTTCTTCACAGGCAATCACGACAGTCTGGAGCAGGCTTATTCGCCAATGACCATCCGCTTCTTCATCCTCTCTGCTCACTACCGCAGCACCGTAGATTTCTCTAACGATGCATTGAAGGCTAGCCAGAAGGGATTGGAGCGCCTGATGAATGGTTTGAACGACCTGGAGCGTGTGCCTGTGGCTAAGCAGAGCGATGAGCAGGTGAAGAAGTTTGTAAGCGAGTTGCGCCAGCGCTGCTACGATGCGATGAACGATGACTTCCAGACTCAGCTCGTTATCAGCTATCTCTTCGAGGCTTGCCACGTAATCAACACAGCCCTCGACCACAAGGCAAACATCTCTGCTGAAGACCTGAAGGAGCTTTCAGACACCATGCATCTCTTCACCTTCGACCTGCTCGGTCTGAAGAGCGAGAAGGGAGCCAACAATGATGCTCGTGAAGAGGCTTATGGCAAGGTAGTGGATATGGTTCTCAACCTGCGTGCCAAGGCTAAGGCTGATAAGGACTGGGCTACCAGCGACCAGATTCGCGATGCCCTGGCTGAAGCCGGCTTCGAGGTAAAGGACACCAAAGATGGTGTTACCTGGAAACTGAACAAATAATATTTAAAAAGAGGGTGCATCATCAACTTATGACGCACCCTCTCTTTTTATTTTTGTGCTGCTGCAGAATCTTTCTTCCTTGCAGCAAGTGAATCTTTCTGTCTGCCAGATATAGAATCCCGCAACATCTTATCTTTCTTACTCTTATATTCCTTATACTCTTTTTCGTAATAATGGGCAAAGTTGGCGAAAGGCTCTGTTATCGCCTCGTCGCTCGATGCCGTATAGGTATTTCCGTATGGATCGGATGCTTTGATGATGATTCTGGCATTCGGATTCCTAGGAGTATAATAATAAAGGTGGTTCATGATGAGATAACCATTTCCCTTGCTCACGAACCGATAGGATACACTCTCGCTGTACTTATGATGATAGCCGGCTGCAAAGGCATCCTGCCCCTTGCTGCTGATGCGGCGCATCAGATATTCCTTGCCATCTTCTATGGCTACCACACGCCAGTGACTGGTAGCATTGAAAACATTGGCTACCAGGACATTTCTGTTGTTTGCCAACTGCCAGTCTTTGGCAAATTTCTCGCCGTTGAAATCGGTCTGCGCACGGAACAAGGTCATCTGCTTGCTCTTATCCCAGAAAGTTCCCTTGTAATAGCAGTTGCTGATGCTGGTACCCACAAAACTGTATACATAATATCCATTTGGAGTTCCGCAGATGTTGATATTCGACTGCCATATATTGCCACAGGCGGCAGCATGACAATGCTCCATCACATCCTCTCCCTCATAGTTGATTTCGTGGTTGCAGGCAAAATGAGTATGTCCGCAGAAGAGTTCGTAACCGCCCTTAAACTGTTTCAGCAAAGAAAGCAGGAGCGAGAGACGGGAAGAAGAATAATGCCCCTGCTCATTGGCATTGCTCAGCGGCTTCGCCTTGCTGAAAGGCGCATTACCAAAGGTAAAAGGAATATGATAACAGAGTACCACCTTCATATCCTTTGGCGTGAGGGCGAGATCCTGCTTCAGCCAGCGCACCTGCCGTTCACGCAGTTCGCCCGGCGAATAATAGGACATGCCGCGATGGAAGAAGCAGTTGTTGATGCAGACATAATGCACATCGCCACGGTTGAAGGAAAAATCGGTAGGACCGAAATTCTCCTCCCATTTCCTGCGGTAGAGCGCCTTGCCATCCTGGTCGTGATTGCCGATGACGGAGAAGAGACGCATCTCTGAAGAGCCCAATGCCTGGCGTATCTGACGCTCCAGTTTGGCGTTGTAACCGCCATAATACTGTACATCATCGCCCATGCTGAGCCCGTAGACCGGTGTTCCGGCAGGCAGCGAACTGATGGTCTGCCTGATATCCGCCATCGTCTGGGTAGTGAATCTTTCTACATCGCTCTTCTTGATGGGATTATCATCCGGAGAAGTATAGTAAGGACTGTAGGCATTGGTAACCTGCGGGTCGCCGATGACAATCATCTTATAGTGAATCTCCTTGCCGCCCGGCAGTCGGGTGAGGGTGAAGTTATAGGTTTTCTTCCCCTTGGATACCTTTTGGTAGAAGAAAGCCGTGCGATCGGTCTTAGAATGGGTAGGAACCTCGCAATCGGCTGGAACAGAATAGTATATGAATTTTGCCAGGCTGTCTCGCTTCATCTTATATCTGCCCTGTGCATCGGTTTTCACACAGTTGAATCCATCGCTCACGATGACGCCAGCCACTCCCTTTCCTTCCTTATCTCTTAAAGTTCCGGAGATATTGAAATCCATCTTCTTCACAGGTTTCTTCTTCAGTGTATCTGCAGGCTGTGGCTTGAGCCGGAGAACCGGTGGGGTTTTCACTAGGTTCTGTATCTTGGGGTAGAGCAGGTGCAAGGTGATGCCTATTGCTACGAGCGCGCAGCAAGCAACCGACAGAACCCCTATGTATAATTGTTTCTTTTTCATGAGTACAAAAGTACGGCTTTATTATGGTAATGCAGCATATATTCATTTAAAAAACTCTAAATATTACCTTAGGGTAACTTACCTTAGGGTAATATTTCGTAACTTTGTACCAAATTACTAGGAATATGGCAAAATATCTATCACCATTTCAATTTGGTACATTAGCCACCAATGAGAATTTTATCGACAGACAGGAAGACAGGGCTTTGCTGAAGCAATTACTGTCCTCCCATATCAACGTGATGCTGATTTCACCACGCCGATGGGGTAAATCATCGCTAGTGAAAAGGGCGATGAGCGAATTGGCTGATGAGGATAATAACGTAAGAATCTGTTATATTGATGCCTTCAGCATCGGCTCTGAATCTGAATTTTATCGCACTTTTGCCAGTCAGGTTATAGCTTGTGCTTCCTCTAAAATGGAACGATGGATAGAGGATGCAAAGAAATTCCTGACAGGTGTGATACCGCAGGTTGTAATCAACGACCAGGTGACCGACTTCATGGCTTTCGACCTGAAGTTTGTGCCACAGGAGCGTGATAAGATGGCGATTCTCCAACTGCCTGAGTTGCTGGCAAAGGAAAAGGGTATCAGGATTATCGTCTGCATAGACGAGTTCCAGCAGTTGGCTAACCTTCCTGAGTATAAGGATATGGAGGGAAAGATGCGCTCGGTATGGCAGCAACAGCAGCTTACCTCTTACTGCCTCTACGGCAGCAAGCGAAACATGATGCTCAATATCTTCAACAATTCCAATAGTCCTTTTTATCGCTTTGGACAAGTGATTTTCATGCAGAAGATAGCTAAGGAGCATTGGATTCCATTCATTCTGTCATCTTTCGAGAAGACAGGAAAGTCAATCTCTGCAGAGATGGCAGAGCGGATCTGTGATGCCGTGGCCTGCCATTCCTGGTATCTCCAGCAGTTGTGCTATTTTATCTGGAGTTTCACGGTTTTGGAAGTGACGGAAGAAATATATCATCTGGGATTGAAACAGGTACTCAACATCAATACCCCGATGTTTCAGAATGATACGGAGAATCTCAGTTCCACCCAGATAGAGATGCTTAAGGCTATAGCCAATGGCGAACAGCATTTCTCCTCGCAAGCCGTGAAACAAATCTATAATCTTGGTAATCCGAATACGATTGTCAAGAACAGGAAAACGCTCCAGAACAAAGATATTATCGAAAAGCAAAACGATGCTTTTGTCTTTGTTGACCCGATATACCGGCTGTGGTTTAAGGAGGAGTATTGTAGATAGAAACTATGTAAATTAAAAGAAATAATATAAGGAGAAAAAAGATAATGGCAAACGATAATAAAGGTCTTACACCGATGATGAGACAGTTTTTCGAGATGAAATCGAAACATCCCGAAGCGCTGCTGCTCTTTCGTTGCGGTGACTTCTACGAAACTTACTGCGAAGATGCGGTGGAGGCATCCCGTATACTCGGCATTACGCTGACACGACGCAATAATGGCGGTTCTACGGGCACGACCGAGATGGCAGGATTCCCTCATCATGCTCTGGATACCTATCTGCCTAAACTCATCAGGGCGGGTAAGCGCGTAGCGGTATGCGACCAGCTGGAAGACCCGAAGAAGAAACGACTCGAAATAAAAGGTAAGAAGGGACTGAGCCAGATGGACAAGATGGTGAAGCGAGGTATTACTGAACTCGTTACACCGGGTGTGGCGATGGGAGATAACGTACTGAACTACAAGGAGAACAACTTCCTGGCAGCCGTACACTTCGGCAAGACCGCCTGCGGTGTGAGCTTTCTGGATATCTCGACCGGAGAGTTTCTTACCGGCGAGGGAACCTACGACTATGTAGAAAAACTGATGGGCAACTTCATGCCGAAAGAGGTGCTCTACGACCGCGCCCGAAAGAATGACTTCGAGAAATATTTCGGCAGCAAATACTGTACCTTCGAACTGGATGACTGGGTTTTCACCGAACAGACAGCCCTGCAGAAACTCCTGGGACATTTTAAGACAAAATCTCTGAAAGGTTTCGGTGTAGAGCATCTCAAGAACGGCGTGATAGCCAGTGGTGCCATCATGCAGTATCTCGAGATTACCCAGCATACACAGATTAATCATATCACCGCCCTTTCACGTATCGAAGAAGATAAGTTCGTGCGTATGGACAGGTTTACCATCCGTAGTTTGGAGCTGGTTGCCCCTATGCAGGAAGACGGTTCTTCTCTCCTGAATGTCATCGACCGTACGGTAACGGCGATGGGCGGACGTATGCTCAGACGCTGGCTGGTCTTCCCATTGAAAGATGTGAAACCTATCAACGAGCGTCTTGACATCGTGGAATATTTCTTCAAGGAACCGGAATTCCGTCAGCTTCTCGATGACCAGTTGCATCGCATCAGCGACCTGGAGCGTATCATTTCCAAAGTAGCCGTGGGTAGAGTTTCGCCTCGCGAAGTGGTTCAGCTGAAGAATGCACTCGAAGCCATCAAGCCTATCAAGGTGGCATGCCAGCATGCTACGAACGAGGCTCTGAAGCGGGTAGGCGAGCAGCTTAACGTATGCGAGACCCTGAAAGACCGCATCGCCAGGGAAATACAGCCCGATCCGCCACAGCTGGTCAATAAGGGTGACGTGATAGCCGACGGATTCAATGCCGAACTTGACGACCTTCGTGCCATCAGCCGCCACGGCAAGGATTATCTGCTCAAGATACAGGAAAGGGAGATAGAAAAGACAGGAATTTCGAGTCTGAAGGTAGGTTACAATAATGTTTTCGGATACTATCTGGAGGTGAGAAATACCTTTAAGGATAAGGTGCCTGAGGAGTGGATACGCAAGCAGACGCTGGCTCAGGCAGAGCGTTATATCACCCAGGAACTGAAGGAATATGAGGAAAAGATTCTCGGTGCTGATGAGAAGATTCTAGTATTGGAAGCACAGCTCTTCAATGAACTGATAGCTGCCATGCAGGAGTATATTCCGCAGATACAGATCAATGCCAACCTCATCGCCCGTATGGACTGTCTTTTGTCATTTGCAAAGACATCTGACGAGAACCGCTACGTGCGCCCTATCGTCGATGATTCTGAGGTGCTTGACATCAAGCAGGGCAGGCATCCGGTGATTGAAACCCAACTGCCGCTGGGCGAACGCTATGTACCTAACGATGTGCTGCTCGATACCGAGAAACAGCAGATCATGATGATTACCGGTCCTAACATGGCTGGTAAATCGGCTCTGCTGCGCCAGACCGCCCTTATCGTGCTGCTGGCACAGGTAGGCTGTTTTGTGCCCGCAGAGAGCGCCCGAGTTGGATTGGTGGATAAAATCTTTACACGTGTAGGTGCAAGCGACAATATATCGCTCGGCGAATCGACCTTCATGGTAGAGATGACCGAGGCAGCAAACATCCTGAACAACGTTTCTCCGCGCTCGCTGGTGCTCTTTGATGAGCTGGGAAGAGGTACTTCTACCTACGATGGTATTTCCATTGCCTGGGCTATCGTGGAATATCTGCACGAACATAAGAAGGCGCAGGCACGTACGCTCTTTGCTACCCACTATCATGAGCTCAACGAAATGGAGAAGAACTTCCCTCGCATCAAGAACTTCAATGTGAGTGTGAGAGAGGTGGACGGAAAGGTAATCTTCCTGCGTAAACTGGAACCGGGAGGCAGTGAGCACTCTTTCGGTATCCATGTGGCAGAGATTGCCGGTATGCCTCGCAGCATCGTGAACCGTGCCAATGTGATTCTCAAACAGTTGGAGGATGACAATGCCGGGGTAGGTGGTGCCGGTAAACCGAACGTACAGCACATCGATGAACCTAAGGATGGTGTGCAGCTCAGTTTCTTCCAGCTCGATGATCCTGTACTGACGCAGATACGTGATGAAATACTCGGGCTGGATGTGAACAATCTCACTCCGGTAGAGGCATTGAACAAGCTCAATGACATCAAGAAGATTCTGCTGGGAAGATAAAAATATAAATCCCTCCCCGTGGCAGCAGATGCTGTTGCACGAGGAGGGATTTTTATAATCTGAAAATAAGTCGTCTAATATTATTTTGCCTCTACGTTCTTTTCTTTCGCTCTCTTTGTGCTGGAAACGATGCTCCATACACCGGCGATGATGAGCGGAATGCTCAATATCTGTCCCATATCCATAGGCAGACCTGCCTCGAATGCTACCTGAATCTCCTTGGTATATTCGATGAAGAAACGGAAGGTGAAGATGAGAGTAAGGCAAAGACCGAAATAGAAACCGGTGCCTACGCTCTTAGGTCCTCTCTTCTTGTAGATGAATAGGATGAGGAGGAAGAAGCAGAAGTATGCCAAAGCCTCGTAGAGCTGACCCGGATGGCGTGGATACTGGTCTTCGCGAACGAAGATAAATGCCCAAGGCACATCGGTTACCTTGCCGATAATCTCTGAATTCATCAGATTGCCCAAACGGATAAAGGTGGCTGTAATGCCTGAGCAGATACCCATATTATCGAGCACTACCCAGCCGCTCACCTTCATGTTGCGGCAATAGAGCCAGATGCCGACGAACATGCCGAATACGCCTCCGTGGCTCGCCAGTCCCTCATAACCCGTAAACTTCCAACTGCCGTCTGGCATGTGGTGAACAGGTATCAGCATCTCGATGAAGTGATCCCACTGGGTGAGGAAATATTCCGGCTGATAGAAGATGCAATGTCCCAAACGGCCACCTATCAGTACACCTAAGAAGATGTAGAGAAACAGTGGGGAGAACTTCTCATCTGAGAGCCCCTGCTGCTTGTAAAGCTTGCTCATGAGCAGATAGCCCAGCAGCAGACCAATCATCCAGCAGGTGGAGTAGTAGCGGATGGTCATAGGACCTAGATGAGCCAGAATTGGGTCTGGGTCCCATACGATATAGTTAAGCAGATTTGCTATCATAACCGTAGAAGAATAGGATTATACATTGAACCGGAAGTGCATGATGTCACCATCCTGTACGACGTACTCCTTGCCCTCGATGCCGAGCTTACCAGCCTCGCGTACTGCAGCCTCAGAGCCATACTTGATATAGTCATCATACTTGATGACCTCTGCACGGATGAATCCCTTCTCGAAGTCGGTATGGATGACGCCGGCACACTGAGGAGCCTTCCAGCCCTTGTGATAGGTCCATGCCTTGACCTCCATCTCACCAGCGGTGATGAATGTTTCGAGGTTCAGCAGGGCATATGCCTTCTTGATGAGTCGGTTTACGCCGCTCTCTTCCAGTCCGAGTTCTTCGAGGAACATCAGTTTGTCCTCGTAGGTTTCGAGCGATGCGATGTCTTCCTCTGTCTTGGCAGCGATGACCATGCACTCAGCACCTTCTTCCTTGGCGATTTCCTCTACCTTCTTGCTATACTCGTTGCCGGTCTTGGCAGAAGCCTCGTCAACATTGGCCACGTAGAGCACAGGCTTGGTAGTGAGGAGGAAGAGGTCGTGAGCCACCTTCTGCTCTTCCTTGCTTTCGAAAGTAACGCCACGAGCGTTCTTTCCCTGCTCCAGTTCGGCCTTGTAAGCCTCCAGAACGGTAACCATCGTCTTAGCATCCTTGTTGCCTGCTGCAGCAGTCTTCTTCTGCTTGGTGAGCTGAGATTCGATAGTTTCCAGGTCCTTGAGCTGCAACTCTGTATCGATGACGCTCTTATCCTCCAAAGGATCAACCTTAGCGCCACCCTCGCGCACGATGTTGTCATCGTCGAAGCAGCGGATTACGTGGATGATAGCATCGCACTCACGGATATTTCCCAAGAATTTATTACCAAGACCTTCGCCCTTGCTGGCACCCTTTACAAGACCTGCGATATCTACGATTTCGCAAGTAGCTGGGACAATGCGTCCTGGGTGAACAATCTCTGCCAACTTGTTGAGTCGCTCATCTGGTACGGTGATGACGCCCAAGTTTGGTTCGATAGTACAGAAAGGGAAGTTAGCTGCCTGTGCCTTTGCACTAGACAGACAGTTGAACAGTGTAGACTTACCCACGTTTGGGAGGCCTACAATACCACATTTTAATGCCATTTTATCTTTAAACGTTTAAATTTCCGGTGCAAAGTTACACATTATAAATGAAAGATACGAAGAAATCGTGGAAAATTAACTAAAAATCATTGATGACGAGTGAAATCCTTACATCTTCTCTAGTTATAGAATTGTGATGGATATTATTTCTTTTTGCTATTCTTTTTGGTTAATGTCTTTTCGTCAGATTTCAATCTGTGTTCTACTTTCTTGACATCTTCACCTGCTGGAAGATCTTCTGGCACAATGCCACGTTGGAGCATCATATTACGAACAGCCTTATTATTATCGACATGTTCTTGACAGATAGTTTGCTGACCATGCAAATCCTTTTGCTGAACGTTGACAGAAGTCATTTCTGCAGCAAAATCTTTAGCTTTAATATTTAGTGTTGGAAGGAAATCGGCGAGAGATCGGCTGTTAGGAGCACCCAATTTACGTTTGAGAAGAGCCGTGTCGAGATTAAACAACGCCTTGTCACCTAGTGAGCGAATGATGGCAAAGCCTTTGCTGTCCACCCCTCTTTCATACAGCACACCAGAGAGACGCTTCTCTGTTTCTGCAAGTTTTGCACGTGCTTGTACACGTTCGTATTCCAGCAAACGCTTTTGCACCAATTCTGCTCGGCGAGTTTGTACGGCAAAGTAGTTTTGGGCAAAAGAGATTTGTGGCTTGCGTGGATCACCGTTTTGGGCAATGAGATAGCAAGCATAACGAGTCAGCATGTAGTCTTTGACTTCACGCTGAGCACCTTTAGCAAGAGGTATCATTTTCCCAACGCCGGGAAAATGATATTCTACCATTTCGCCAGCGTTGATACAAGCGTCTTTAGCTCGCTCGATGACTCCTTCAAATCTTTCCCATTTGGAATAACCCAACACTAGTGCAAGTTCTCTTGCACTCCAACATTCTACGCCTTCGTATTCGTTGGCAATAGCTTCGAATTGCTCGAACAATTCTTTGATTTCTTCTTCCTTCATAATTGCTTATTTTTATGATATTTCGGCAAAGTTACGCTTTTTATTTGGTTGTAGCAAGGAAAAGGTTATTTATTTCCTTCTTTGCTCATCAATAAATACTTGTATCTCTCCTAAATCTCCAATTTCTTTTGGTAGAACAAACATATTGTATGGGTTCGCATATTTACGGAAATGCTCTTCTATAGAATGTATATCTATTTCATTTATGCTTTTTGAACTGTTAAAACCGATAGGTTCAATGTGACATAGCTTCCATCCTTGTAAAGCATCTGTTCCTAAAGGCTTGGAATACTTTGCTTTTTGTTTGCCATCTTTAGTTTGCATAAACAGCATAGGAATCATATTGTTTTGAAGCATTTCTTTAATTTCTTTCAATGTTGGGGTATGTTGTTTCATAACTTGACCATATACCCAGATTGCAAATGTATTGTCAGAAACTATAATTTCTCTTCCTGTAGGATGTATGAAAGATTGACCTCGGAATTTAATGTCTTTTCGAACAATTAATGGCATGTCTTTGGCATCCACCCAGTCATTAATGATTTTGTTCCAATAATCTAATGTTTCTTTTGATATATTAGGGTTGAATTCTGAAGAACGCCATAGTTGACCAATTTCCTTGATTTTTCTTCGTATATTATCACCGACCAAATCTGGAGTTGTTTGTTTTGATTTTAAACCAATGTTTTTCGTCTCATTTCGTTCAAACAAGTATTTATTGGCTTTTTGGGGAGTCTTCGTGTAACTATACACTCCTTGTTCTCTGTAACTTTTTGTTTGGATAACATTTGGAAAAGATTTGTAAAAATCTCCTTTCGTCATTTGAAAACTTCCAACAGGTGTCTTTATACAGAAAACGTCGTTTTCTTTTAAGGATTCTATTATGCGAGCTTTAAAAGTTAGTCTGCTACAAGAATATTCTGTGTAACTCATATCGTTTAATTTTGAAAAGACTTCTTGGCTTCTTTCAAACTGTTATATAGCTCATCGTCAAACTCTCGGATGTCTTCGTCAGTCAATACTCCGTCATAGTATAGGTAACATACGGTGATGTAATATCTACCTCCTGACATCCCATCGTATCGGCGAGCGATATGCTTGTCGAATTGGTATACCTTATCATATAGTTTGAGGTATGCATCGTGTGCATCCTCTGCTGATGCGTTCTTGTTCATGAAATCTTTGGTAGATTGCATGAACTTGGCGCACTCTCGCTGCAAGCCCAAATTAATGAGCTTGCGAGCTGTTTTCTTCTGAGACTTCGTTAATTCTATCATGTTCTAAACGTTTCTTTTCTTTTTTAGCCTTATTTCTTATTGATATACATTTCTTGCAGATGTGCAGTCTGTGTCCTTTACCACTGAACGACTCGTTGGATTTATACTCTCCACACATCTTGCAATAATGTCCTTGATGCTTATGTTTCTTTTTACCCATGACTTATTTTGCAAACAACTTTCCTATGAGATTCAAGAGATTAGAGACAGTCTCTTTGCTCTCCACAGGTATCTTGATGGAGGTTTCGCCTGTCTGCTCGTTTTTCTCAACGATGGAATCAACCAGCTGGGCTGTGGCTTCTGGCGACTTTAAGGTTTCGGCTAAGCCTGAGAGGAAAGATATTCCTTGGGCTACCAAATCCTTTGGCTGACTTGAGCGATTAGAGACGGATTCTCCGTTCGAAGATGAGTTCGTTTGCTGCTGGATGGGACTCTTTCCTTTCTCGTCAGATTTATGTTCATCGCGAGCCTTGTCTGTTTCCAAATCCTTAGGATTGATAGTTGTAAAGTTTTCCTCGGCCTTTGACTTTTCTGTCTGACCTTCTGAATCATTTACGGTATCAGTATCCTTGACTTTCTTAACCTTCTCTGTTTCTTCGTCCTCTTCCACCATACCGCTCACTGTTTCCATCATCTTGCTGAACTTATCATCTGTGATGAATACAGAATCTTCGCCGTCATCAAGAACGCCTTCAAACATGGAGGTCTTGAAACGCAACTTACCGAGCATTTCCTGCTCGATGGAATCAGGTGTTACGAGATTGATAACCTGGATGTTGTTCTGCTGACCAAGGCGATAGATGCGCCCGATACGCTGTTCGAGAACGGCAGGATTCCAAGGCAAGTCGATGTTGATGATGGTAGCGGCTGACTGCAGGTTCAAGCCTGTGCTTCCGGCATCAGTAGAGAGGAAAACCCTGCTCGATGGTTCGTTCATGAAATTATCTACCAGGTTTTTGCGCTTTTCGGATGGCACGCCACCATGCAGATATTCAAAGCCTATTTCTTTTTTCTCCAGTTCCTTGGCGATGAGGCGGGTCATGCGTTCCCATTGACTGAATACCACAACCTTTTCACCTTCCTCGCTGATAATGTCGCTGATGATGTTCACGCATTCATCCACCTTGGTGTCGTATCTCGTCTTTTGGTCGAGGATATAACTGCTGTCACATACCATGCGCATCTGTGAGAGGAAGAGCAGGAGACGCTTGCGGTCTTTATCGGATAGGAAATGCATCCTGCGCCATTTCAGAATCAGGAGACGTACCTGGTTCTGCCACTCCTGATGCATCTCCATCTGCTCGTTGGTCATCGGAATGAAAAGGTTCTTGTCAGAACGCTCAGGCATCTGGAGTTTCACATCCTTCTTGCGGCGACGGATGAGAATATCGCCCAGCTTCTTGCCTATGTCGTTTAAGTTCTTATAACCCAGAACTTTTCCTGTTTCATCAGTAATGATATGCTTGTCTTTGAAGAGGTAGTAAGGGGCAAGGCGGAAATTATCAACAAACTCCACGATAGAGTAGAGTTCATCGAGCTTGTTCTCCAATGGGGTACCGGATAGAATTACGGAGTAATCTGATTCTATCTTTCTTGCCGCACGGGAAATCTGCGTGTTCCAGTTCTTCAGGCGCTGCACCTCGTCCATGATGAGCATATCGGTTTGCAAACAGCCGAGTATCTTGATGTCATTGGCGGCACTATTATAGGAAATAATCTTGTAAGGTTCCGGGCGATTGTACGCTTCCTTTCTCTTGAGATGACTTCCCTCTATGACGAAGACTTCGGCATCAGTAAACTTCTTGATTTCACTTCGCCATTGATATTTGAGCGAGGTAGGGCAGAGGATGAGTACAGAGCCAATAAGACTTTCCTTGCGTAGCAGTTCGGCAGTACCTATAGCTTGGATTGTCTTTCCGAGACCCATCTCGTCGGCAATGATAGCCTTTCCTGCCTTTGCAGCAAAGCGGATGCCCTCTTTCTGGTAAGGATAGAGGTTTACTTTCAGAAGATTGTTGAGTTTCTCGTCATCGTATGTCTTCACAATCTTCATTCTTTTCGCTTTTTCGCGAATATCGATGATAAAGTCAATGGCATCTTTATAGCATCTGAATGTATCGCTGATTTGGCGAGCTTGTTTCAAGAAAGAGCCAATGCGGGCATAGGCTGATTTCTTCAAGACATGGTTCTTGTCAAAGTAATCTTTGGCTAACTGTTCGTATGCCTCCTTGTTGTCTGAGCCGATACGAATCTTTACGCATCGCTCATCCCGATAGGAAAGATAGACAGAAGTATAAGGTGGTAATTCCCGATGTACATGTACGCCCCTCTTTCCGCCAAACCATTTTTTGACGGCTTCGATATGTTTGCAAGTGCCGAGTCTCGAAGTCTTGAAATCCATGCAGGAACAATAATTCCATTCGCTGTTGGCTCCACGATACACCACCTTGTACTCGTTGTTCTTTTCAGGGTTG
>CDZH01006643.1_pt1 | contig 27855 bp, 18 predicted proteins | sample 557721 | NCBI WGS metagenome assembly CDZH01 (sample SAMEA3182062, study PRJEB8094) | gut metagenome | biome: human; feature: gut; material: Stool; isolation source: human stools | place: Canada | collected 2013-01-14 | reverse complement strand
AAAAATTTATGAAATATGCAAGTAATATAAAAGGACAGACTTGGAAAGAATGATCTTCCCAAGTCTGCCTAAAACATAACCTATATTACATTTCCGTTATGGTCGTAAATTTGGACCACCTATCTGCACTTTGATATGTAACAGCACAACCTGCAGGAACGACTAATTTCAAGTATTTACTATTTCCGCTATCAAAATTAAAAGTTGAGTATAATATTCGTCCTTAGTGTAAGTAAGTATTGGCGGAATCTCTGTACCAAGTTTTATTGTAAATGATATTTGAGAATTCCACCTATTTCGGTAATTGAAAGCATAATTTCCAATAGTTTTTATTTGGGTACAATTAGAAGCATCAAACAATGTTAGGTTATCACAATTAGTAAAAGCCCCATATACTGTATTGCCACCATCTTTATACCCATCCTTAATAGTTATAAGTTTGGAGCCCTCTTCAAATGACACTATTTCCAATGAAGAACAATCATGAAAAGCCCCACTTCCAATAGTTGTTACACTTGCAGGAATTTCGATTTTAGTTAATGACGTACATTCTAAAAACGCACCATACGAAGTAACACGATTACCACTATCTTTTACGCAATCGCCAGTAATCGAAGTTAATCGAGAACCTTTCTCAAAAGTTACATTCACCAATCCAGTACATCTACGAAAAATTCTTTCTCCAATCGTTTCTACACTTGAGGGGATTTCAATCGCTGTCAAAAGCAGAATTCCCTATAGCTTTTAGGTTTGAATTTTTCTCAAAAGTTATAACCGTAAGAGAGTGACAATCCGCAAATGCACCATCTTCAATAAGTTCAATACTTGCAGGAATCTCAATTGCAGTCAATGAGTTAAGGTTCGCAAATACGCTTTGGGGGATGATTTTTAATTTTGCCCCTTTCTCAAATGCAATTCGCTTTAATTGAGAACAGCCACTAAAAGTTGTAGAACTAATAGTTTCTACATTTGCAGGAATCGTAACTCTCCAAAGATTGGAACAGCCGCTAAATGTATCATCAAGGACTGTCAATCCAGTAAAATGTTGCAATTCATTAAAAAATTGAATTTCTGCATTCCCCTTAAATGTAGTGCTAAGTGTTGTAACCGCGGCGGCTTCTTTATAGGATAATTCGTGGTCGCCATCCGTGTCCCAAATAGCTACACACAATTTCTTGACATTTTCATCTTCAAATTGAATGACATTCGGGTCTATTGTTTGTCCCGTTTTTGAAATTGTTATAACCGTTCCATCTGCCAGTTCAAAATAAACATTGTTCTCGTCCTGCGTGATTTTAATGCTATCTGCATCCTTGCCATCCTCTCCCGTAGCTTTGCCTAATTGCGTCCAATTCGTTCCGTTGTCATAGGAAATCCACCAATAGCCCTCTCGAATTTCGAGTTTTGGCGTAACACCGTCTGAACCATCCGTGCCATTATTACCGTCTGTCCCTTGTGCTTTTATCTTCTGTCCGTCCACAACGATAAACTCTCCGTCCAACGTCCAATAATAGATGCCGTCCGTGTCTTTCTTCACTCCGATAACGGGAGTGTTTCCATCAACACCATCCGCACCGTCCTTGCCGTTGTAAATCACAATCGGGTTGCTCTTGGCGAACTTAATTGTATAGCCTACCACCTTGCCGTTCTCGGTCAGCGGGTCTACACTTGTGATATAATCGTTGTTTTGGAGTGCTGTTACAATCGTCTGTAAGGCTGAAAGGTTGGTATTCGTTTCGTTGCAAAGACGCTGTAAGGCTTCAAAAGCAGACCATGTAGGCAATTTGATTTGCGTACCATCAGCCAATGTAAAAATTACATAGTCGGTGCTGGTTTTATAGTCTATACCTGTAAACATGGAATCCCCACCGACACCATCTTCTCCATCTTTGCCGTCCTCGCCAGTCGCTTTGCCTACCTGTGTCCAAGTATCGCCATTGTCGTAGGAGATAAACCAATAATCATTTTCGATTTTGAATTGGGGCGTAATGCCATCTTTACCATTTGTACCGTCTGTACCATCGCTTCCGTTTTCTCCATCTGCTCCGTCTTTGCCATCCGTTCCCTCGGCCTTGATCTTATCGCCTCGTTCGTCGGTCAGCCAGTCGCCATCGAGTGTCCAATAGTAGATACCATCCACATCCTGCTTCACGCCGATAGTAGGTGTCGTACCGTCCTTGCCATCGGTGCCGTCCATACCGTTCTGTCCGTCTTTACCGTGAAAGATCGTAATAGGATTGCTCTTGCTGAACGTGATGGTATAACCGACCTCCTTGCCGCTCTGCATGACTGGGGTGACACCCGTAACATAATCATTATTCTGCAAGGCTGTCACAATAGTCTGCAACGACGAAATATTCGTGTTCATCTGCTTGCAGAGTTCCTCCAGCTTGGCCACACGGTCTTCCAAGCCGTGTACGCTGTTCCAAATGTCGTCATCATCGTACTTGCATGACGACAGCACGAGAGCCGTAACCATGACGGCCAGTGTCAATAGCTTTTTCATGATTTTCTTATAAGTTTAAGTGATATATGATTCTTTTTTGCCAGTTCCAATATGGCTTCAGCCTCTTGTTCAGTGGCATCTACCGTTCCATTGGGATGTAAATTGTACCCCAATGTTTTTAACTCTTGATAAAAGGAATTAAAATTCTCATGCAATTCTTCTTGCTGAGTATTGACCATTAAATGATAGTTGGTCATAGTACAACAATTTGTACCGTATCAACTCCTACTGCGGTGGGTTATGTGCAAAAAGAAAGTGTGGAGTTGTTCGTTATCTGTACCGAGGTTCTGACAAAACCCAAAGACGAATATGAAACAATACCCCACACCGAATAGTATATATCAAGAATGATATATGCCTATACGCGGTGATGAGCGTTGTCGTTATCCTCGTCTTTGTTGAAACTGTCAGATTTCGGTACAAGGATTAGCGAAACACTTTCACTAAACTAATATGTCTGCCGTCCGCTCGGGACTGCACCACAAAGTTAGAAAATGTTTCTCAATACGCAACACTCTTGGGGTATTGTAGTTGCAAAGTTCTCTAAAACAAAGTTTCCATGCAACAGCACGCCTTATGGATTCAAAACTTTGTTATTCGTAAATTGGGAAAGAAGATTTTGTTGTTACGCTTGCATGAGGTTAGAAATAGTGTATTGCAATTAACTATTGCATATTCTTATCAACTTTATACCAACACAAAAACAGAAATTAGAGGTTGCAAAATCTTCTCGGAATTGCAATGCCCCTAATCTCTGTAATTTGCAGTTTTACTATGTCGATATGCAGACCGAGTTTTACTCTCCTGCAATCTTCTGTATCACGCCGTCCATGTAGATTGCCTGTCCGCTGGTTGTTCGTCCCCACCAATGACAATCGAGCGCGTCGATTACGACCTCTCCCCGTCCTTTGAGTTCCTGTGCCAAGTAAGGCGATACCAGCCACCACTCGAAAACCTCCCCGTCCATATCGACAAAGGGATACATGTATTCCTCGTCGATTTTACCTGCACGGATGAGTTCTTCCACCACCTCGTTCTGTCCGTAAAACACATGCAAATCCGCTATGCGTTTTGCCCTTGACTGTCTGTCCATATTTTTAGATTTTACATTCAATAAAGGGCGGGGGCTTTGATTTATCTATCTGTTCGTGGGCAGTATATAGACAAAAAACTCCGACTATTGTCGGAGCTATTTGGAATTTGTTGGTGGTGGCGGTGGAGGTAGAGGCGGTGGAGCATTTTTTGATGTCAGCCCTCTGATTTGCACACTTTCTGGCGAATCATATTCTTTCTCATTGATTATCATGCTGTACTATTTTATTCTGGGTTTAGGCGGAAGGGGCGGGGTTGCTGTATTTGTTGTTTTCCCGTCTTGTATTCTCTTGGGCTTGCTTGTTCCTGTTGGTTTTGGAGGAACAGCATCTAACTTATCATTTCGTATCATAAGCCTCTTATTTCTTTATAATAGTTTTAGGTGGAGGTGGAGGGACTGCATTAGTAGGGGTTAAACCAAGTTTTACTTTTACATCTCCTATAGGCTTGGTTGGAGGTGATGGCGGAGTTGGAATAGACGGCGTTTTACCTTCTGTTAAAATTGTATTTGCCATATATGTCATTTATAAAGTTTCCTTAATCTGGTGACTGCTTAATGTATCTTGCTGTATAACTTTTAGTCCATTCGATGTTTTCTCAATAGATGAGATCGCGTGAGTCGTAGTTTTTTCTCGCAATTGATGTTGTTTTGGACTGTTAAAAACGAGATTTACAAACACAAATCCCAAAATAAACGTAATACCTCCAATCATCAGCCATGCAGTTGGCCGATTATAACGATTATCTAATTTTCTATTTTTATCATATATTTCCCTGCTTCTTCGCTGTGTTTCATCATATCTTTCTTGGTCATTATCTGTGTTGTACTTCCCCCATAAATAGTTGTCAATATTCTGAATATTTGTGCGGCAATTTCTTTTTGCTTTTAAATATGATAGGATATTCAGAATAATACACACGGCAAGAGCAATCCATCCAACAGCAAGAATCCACCAAAATCGATATTCTATTTTAGGTGCTAGTGCTGTAATGAAACTGAATGAAATAGCCATTGCTCCAGATGCTATTTTAAGAACTAATCCCTCAAAAATTGTTTCTGTCTGGTCTATGGTTGCTTGGTTGCTTTCGCGTGTACTTTCAAACCATGCTCTGTAATCTGGCTTCTCCATAATGCTCAGTATGTTATATCTGCAAAATTATAATATTATCTTGAACAAAGGAAATATGTTACTCTTATTTATTGATTGAGTGCCTGCGGCACGCCATCTAAAGAGAAAAAGAAAACAGAAAATTGAATGACATAATTTTATAAGTCCCTATAAATGAAATAATCTGCAAAATATGTCATTCTCCTATTAAAAGGGAAAACCCTCATGCTTGCGCATGAGGGCTGTATATCTAAAATGCAAACCCTCTGAATTCTTCCTTATCGAGTTTGTTTTGCTCTACCTGTTCTATAACTGCATTATATTGCTCCTGCATATCCAGAATCTTAATAAAGTATGGCAATGATACCTTTTCGGGTAGGTTCTTGCATCGTTTATCGAGTTGGTAGGTTATGCTTATTGGCTCTGTTCTCGATAAGCCTATTGCATTATACTTTGTAAGCAGTACGGACATAGCCCGTTTATCCCACTTGGGAGCGGTTATGCCTTTCACCTTGCAGAAATCGCATATCTCCTTATAAATCCCTGCATTGGTCTTTTTAACAGAGGAATTGATAAAACAGTCTACCGTTAGTTCATAGCCCTTTGCAATCTGCTTTATAAGCCCTAATTGCAGACACTCTTTAATGAGGGCTGTTGTCGTATTTCTTGATAAACCGATACTCTTTGCAATTTGGCTGTTGCGTCATTGGATGGTATCCGTATTATTAAGGCATACCGACTTTAATAATAGCAGAAACCCTGCAATCTTGGCGGGATAGTTCCTCTTAAAGAAACTATTATCGAGGAAGAAATAGTCTTTGTTTGCTGGCTTTATATAGTAGGAATTGCGCTTTATAAAACCTCTGTCTGCATCTTCTTTAATGGTGGTATGCACAGTTAGATAACCTGCGTCTTTCAGCCGTTTAATGCTCCGTCGTATGGTCCGTTCATCCAATTCCGTCAGTAAGGATAGTTTTTCCTCTGTTATATGGGATATGTTGGTCTTGTGATTGGAGCAATATTTAATGGTTGCTCACACGTAAATATCAATAGGCTTACTGTTGCCCGTCTGAAAGTTCACGATTGATTTGGGGATTACTGTATAATTCATCGTTAGCAATGGAATTTTGATTGTTCGTAAATATGATTTCTTTTAAGTGTAGCAGTTTTCGGAAGCAGGCTACGCCGTAATGTTCTTTGGCCTGTTTGCGGTTCTCGAATCACCTGCGGTCTTTGATGTGGTAGTACATGGTCGGTACGACTTTAATAGGTAGTGTATAAGTAGGTATTGTATATATAGGACACTTTTGAGCAGTTTGCACAGGACAGTTTTGAGCAACTCTCTATCCCGTCATTCAAAAACCTACTATCTCTTTAATTGGAATCTTCCACATTTTCTGATTCTGAAATACTCTTTTTATAGAGAATACTTGATTCGTACTCAAAAAATGTGGTAAAGGATTTCACCGCATTTTTTCTGTGTGTGAAATATCTTTTTATAAGGGAATTTCATTTCCCACACAAAAAATATGCGACTATCGCCCAAAGACAAGGACAGCATATCTGCCGTCCTTATCAGTCCTAATAACATATTCTCTATGGAAGAAACAAGAATTACCCTTGTCTGTGAATTGATATGCAAATATGTAAATAATTTAATCGATAATCAAATATTTTAACATTATTTTTTAAGGAAATTTTGCAGGAAAATTCGCTACCTTTGAAAATAACCTTAAACTATCTGTTTTATGGAAATTTATGAATATGTGCATAGCATCGGCAATCGAATGTTCCCTACATACGAAATTGAGGAGGATGGAAAGGAATACCAAGTCGATACCGCTTGTACAGGGGATTTTATCGTACCACACAAGGACGGAAAACTGGATATGTCGAAATTCCCTTTTACCAAAGAGCAGTTCTTGGAGAACACGTCAGTAATTCGTTCGTTACAGGCATTGGGCATCGACATCGAAAAATTCTGGGTGGCATTGCTCTTTGTTTATTACCTTACACAAAAGAAAACAGAGAACGTAATGGCGATTCCTGCACCTGCTTTCGACCAGTTCCGAGCGTTCGCCAAGTATCTCCATGCCAATCCCGATGCCAAAATTCGTATCTGGCGGGGGCGTGAACACGGTGTAACCATCGAATCACAAGAGGCAATACAGATGTTGGGTGCTCTTTTGGCAGAAAACTCCGCCACACTCTATGCCAATCTGTCACGCAATGTGGAGTTTGGCTTGGGCGATTTCTCGATCAATTTGAAAGATTGCTACAAAATTACCTTTGTTGTTGCGTGTCTGCTGCCATTTCTGGAGCAATTCAAGGCCGAGGATAAACGCAGTACAAATCCTACCCAAGTTTCATATAATCTTATGCTCTTAATCTCTCGTATCGTCTATATGTTCGGCTATACAGAGAATAAGAAATATCTTGATAATGATGAAAATATAAAAGCTATCTGGCAACGATACAAGGATGAAGAATGGCATACCATAGGGAGCGGTTTATATTGATAATCTCTAAGTTTAGATGGAACGGGACGGCGATAAGCCGTCCTTTTTTATGCTGTAAATTAAGGGGTAACAGAAATAATACACTTTTCTGCTATCCGACAATAATTGTGTGCCACAATGTGTTATGTATGATTTTCGATTGTATTAACGGCAGAAACGCAAACGAACGCTCCTTGACATACACCCCTCTTCTCGGTTGGGAGGGAGCATCCGAACCGAAAGGCCGAGGGTCGAATCGAACGACGCAACGATGATGGGAGTTTGCCCAAGCCAACATCCGACCGCCGCCAGAGAGCTGGCAAGAGCTCACCAGCCAGACCTAACGCTGAGAAACAAGCATAACTAATACCAAATACTTAATACTTATATAAATAACCATTTTGACCTCGTGGGTGGAGGTAAACCCACACCGATTAATATGAAGCAGTTAGTTATTTCTTCCGTAGAACTCAACCGTAATTTCGCCTTTGTCAAAGGCAACCGTCAAATCAACGCAAAGGCTGTTGCTGCCAAAGTGAAATCCATCCGAGAATATGGGCAATTGTCGCCCATCACCGTAGTTAAAGGAGAAGATGTTTACCTCTCAGGAGGGCACTTGGTAGATCTGGATGGAAATGATATTCCAGACGAACAGACCGAAAATTATTTTGCCGTGCTGGACGGTCAGCACCGTTTGATGGCCTGCTTGAAACTGGGGATGAATTTGGACAACCTCGTGATTGCAGAGCCGTTGAATGTAGAGATGTCCATCGTGGCATTGATTGCAGAAATGAATATCTGTACCACCGCATGGAAAGGCACGGACTATATGGCCGCACCCTGCATGGCACTTGAAATGAAAGAGAACGAGGTATTCGAATTTGCGTTGGAATTACGACGTAAGAATTATCCTCTCTCGACTATCTCGCAGTGGTGTCTTGGAAAGAACACACTGAAACCACGCGATTTCGTAAATGCCATAAAAGAGAAAAAATTACCCAAAGCATTCGAGAATAGCGCATGGTATCAACGGAGCATCAACTGGTATCGGGTAGCACAAGAGAAATTCAGTGAAACCTTCTTGGCAAAAAAATACCTGATAGGGTACATTATAGACCAAGGTCATGAAGCGAAAGACCCCACGGCATTTTACGCTCAAATAGAGGAAAGGATCGAGCAATTAACAGACGAACAGGCTAAACTTATTATGAATCCTCCCAAAGGATTGGTAACACGCGAGCAATTAATTATAGATAATCTTGTCGAATACCTCGGTCGATGATGCCACGATATACGAATAATAGGAAAAAGGAGGTCGGTTACCATATTGGCCGCCGACCTCTAAACTCCTATAACAAGTGCTGCATCGCTGCGTCTATTTGGCTGTTCTCAAACGAATCCAAATAGATTTGAGTGGTGGATAAATCGGAGTGCCCCAGCGATTCGGAAATCAAGGCTACGCTTACTCCTGACCGTTTGAGTACGGTTGCGTAAGTATGGCGGGCTACATAGGTTGTTAATGGCGTATGCAGTCCTATTTTCTCACTCAATTCGTGCAGGCGTTTATTGATGTGCTTCAACGTTTTCTTAACACGTTCTAAGATTTGCTTCTCGGTCGTGTGTACGTTGCGGTCGAGGATTGGAAAGATATAGTCCTCCTCCATTTGGTCGGTGTGGTACTTGTCGATGATTTCCTGTGCCTGTTCCGTAAGACAGCAGTTCATCATCTTACCCGTCTTGCGTCTTGCATAGTAGATGCGTCCATTGTCGATGTCTCCATAAGTCAGCAGGGCAATGTCTTTGAAATTGATTCCAGCCATGAAATAAGAGAACAGAAAGATGTCTTTGGCAAGTTGGGTGTAAAAGTCCCTGTCCGATAAATCCAACTCAATCAGTTTGTGGATGTCCTCTTTCGTGATGGCCCGCTTGCGGGTATTCGTCCATAGGCTACCCACTTTGAATTGCTGGAAAGGATTCGATTTAGGCACGAATACGCCCTCTGAAACCGCCTTGTTATAGACTGCTTTCAGTACGCTGAACTTGGTAGCAAGGCTGTTATTGACATTACCCCTTTGACGCAGGAAGATTTCAAATTCCCTTAAATAAGTCAAATCCAATTCCTCAAAGTGCATATTGACCGAGCGGAATTGCGACATAAGGGCAAGTGTTACCTTATGTTTGCTGGCGGAACCGTACTTTTCAACTTTTTCCAAGCGTTCGATAACCTGTTTGAAAAAGTCCCCTACGGTGCAGTTGATTCGTTTGCCGTTCTGTTCAAAAAGATTATCGAACGTAACAGGGATTTCCAGCACCTCCAACTTTTTGATTTTCTTTTCGTATTCACGGATTTTGGAGGTGATTTGAAACTGTATTTCTGCTCCATCGGGGCAGTCGGTGGTAGGTTGTTGTTTCTCAAAATCCCAATGCTCCAGCGCAACGGATATGCCCAATCCTACGAACTTACGGCGGCGGTCATGGGTAAAAACAAGAGCAAGAGGGGCTAAATGGTTTCTGTTGATAGCGTCTTTGCGACATACAACGTTGATTGTCATAATCTTTACGGATTACGCAAGCAACAAAATGCGATTCGTGTGTTACACGATTTTATGTATCACACTCTGTATCACAAACCACGATTTCAGGGTATTTTGTGTCACAGAAAGGGCCTCTGTAACATCAGTCAGCAGAAATGAAAAAGCTGATAATCGTTTGATTATCAGCTTTTTGCTTGGAGCGGAAAACGAGACTCGAACTCGCGACCCCAACCTTGGCAAGGTTGTGCTCTACCAACTGAGCTATTTCCGCATTAGTGGTATTTCGGAGTGCAAATATAAACGGTTTTTTTTATTCCTCAAAATTTTCACCCGGAAATTTACAGGACAAAAATCAAAAAACTGTCATACAAACCTTCAGAACCGGATTTTTAATACCAGATCAGGCTATCCGACGGCAGAAAACTATTCCTCCTCCAGTTCCCACCCGCCGCCTAACGCCTTGTAGAGCTGCACCAAAGCGAGGTGTTCGTCCCGTACAGCGTTGCTCAAACCGATCTGGGCATCGAAATACCGGCGCTGGGCATCCAGCACGTCGATATAATTGATACTGCCGCCCCGGTACTGCAAATTGGCCAGTTCGACGTATTTGCGGGCAGCATCGCGCAGAGCGACCTTCAACGCGGCCGTTTTGCGGACGTTACGGTAAGTGACTACCGCATCGTTGGCTTCCTTGAAAACCTCCAGCACCTTCTTCTCGTACCCCAGCCGGGCTACGTCGTATGCCGCCAATGCCGCACGATATTTGGCCTGCTTGCGTCCGAAGCCGAAGACCGGAGCGGCGATCGCACCGGCCACATACGAGAACGGAGAACGGAAGAAACCCTGCAACGCATCGTTCTCCCAGCCACCGACTAAATTGAAGGTCAGCCGGGGAAAACGATCTGCATAGGCCATCCCCGCCGAAGCCATCGCCGAACGCAACTGTTGTTCGGAAGCCCGTACGTCGGGACGCCGCTGCAACAGTCCCGAAGGCAGACCGACAGGCAGACTGTCCGGAAACTCGGCTTCGATATTCATTTGACCGCGCAACACCTCCCAGTCAGGAGATTTTCCCATAAGCAATGCAATACTGTTTTCCATAATTTCGATCCTGCTCTCCAGATCCGGAATCAGGGTCGCCGTCGAAGCGTATTCCACTTTGGCCTGCTGGTAAACGGTTTCGGAGGTAAGACCGCCCTCGAACCGCAACTGCGCCTGCTGCACACCCTCGCTGCGCGTTCGGAGCGTACGACGCACGATGGAAAGCTCGTTATCCAAAGCCATCAACTGAAAATAGGCCGTCGCAACTTCCGCGACGAGAGTCATACGCATCGCACGCCAATCCTCGACCGAAGAGAGATACTCCGCCCCGCCCTTGCGCTTGGCCCAGCGCAGGTTTCCCCAAAGGTCCAGCTCCCAACTGACGGAGAGCTTGGCACTGAACTCCGGATCACGGCTCGACTCCTCGTCGGCATAATCGTTCGTTTCGTAATCAGCCAGCCCTTTGGCCGAAAAATTCGGCAAACGCTCGGCCTTGCTTATCCGATACAACTGCCGCATCTGCTCCACACGAGCCGCCGCCGCAAGCATATCCTTGTTATTTTCCAAGGTCAGCTCGATGACCCGGCGCAACGTCGAATCCCCGTAAAACTGCCACCAGCTCAGATCGGCGATGGTCAGCGAATCGGTATAGCCCGAAGCGATCTGCCCGGGCATCTCCACCTCGGGGGCCTGACAGTGCCGCACAGCCGAACAGGAAGAGAATCCGACGGTCAGTGCAGCCAAAATGACAAATATCGCAACTCGTTTCATCGTTTCTTCAGTTTTGCTTTAATCCGGTAAATCCACACGAAGAAGAAGGGCACGAAGACGATGCCGACAGAGATAGCTACCAGCATACCGAAAAAGACGCCCGTACCGATACCCTGACGGCTCGCCGACCCCGGACCCGATGCGAACACCAGCGGCAGCAGGCCGAGGATGAACGCCAGCGAGGTCATCACGATCGGGCGGAAACGCAGGTGTGCGGCCTTGAGTGCCGCCGACACCACGTCGCGGCCTTTTTCCACCTCCTCCTTGGCAAACTCTACGATCAAAATGGCATTCTTGGCCACCAGACCTACGAGCATCACCAGGCCGATCTGAAAATAGATGTTGTTTTCCAAACCGCAAACCCAGATACCCAGATAGGCACCGATTCCGGCTACGGGCAGCGAGAGAATGACCGCGACGGGCACCGACCAGCTCTCGTACTGGGCGGCGAGGAAGAGGAAGACGAACAGGAAAGCCAGCGCCAGCACAAGACCCGTCTGTCCACTCACATGCTTCTCCTGGTAAGAAAGGCCGCTCCACTCGACGCCCACCGACGCAGGCAATTTCTCACGCACGATATTTTCCAGCTCGTCCATCGCCTGTCCCGAACTGTATCCGTGAGCCGCTTCGCCCGTGATGGTCGCAGCGTTGAACATATTGAAACGCTTGATCGTACCGGCACCCGTCGTATAGTGCGTCGTACCGAGCGACGTGACGGGAATCATCGCCCCGTCGGCACCCCGTACGAAGAAGAGGTTCAGGTTGTCGCGGTAAGCCCGATAAGGCGCGTCGGCCTGAATATATACACGGTATATACGGTTGAACATATTGAAGTCATTGACGTAGATCGAACCCGTGAACGCTTTCATCGTAGAGAAGATGTCGGACATCGAAACCCCGACCAACTGCGCTTTGTCGCGATCCACGTCGAAATAAAGCTGCGGAATGTCGGCTTGCATCGAAGAGGCCAGCCCCGTAAACTCGGGCCGCTGCTCGGCATAGTGCATCAACGTATCCACCGCCCGCTGCAGATCGGCATAGCCGGCATCCCCGCGAGCTTCGAGCACCATTTCGAAACCGCCCGAGGTTCCCAGACCGGGAATGACGGCAGGCGTCGAAAGATAGACCTTGCTTTCGGGATAACGCGACAACTCGTCACGCACACGTTTCATCACTTCGCTGATATCCTCCGATTCCCGCTCCTTCCAGGACTTGAGGATCACTGTCAGTTGGCTGCGGGCCTGGTTGCTGCCCACACGAGGACTCGAACCCGTCACGTTGAGTACATACTCCACATCGGGATCCTGCATCAGAAAGGCCATCGCCCGGTCGGTCACCGTACGCGTACGCTCGATGGTCGCCCCTTCCGGAAGTTCCAGTTCGACGGTGAAATACCCCTGATCCTCCTGCGGCATGAAACTTTCGGGCACGAGTTTATTCATCAACCAGATACCGATGAGTACCACGCCGAAGGCGGCGAACATACGGCGCGAATGGGCGAGCGCCCGGCCGATCATACGGCCGTAGAGCTTATTGCCTTTCGCAAGACCGAAATTGATATACCGGAAAAACCGTTTCTTCCGGCCGCCTCTGTCGGGCTTCAACAGGTAGGCGCACATCACGGGGCTGAGCGTCAGCGCCACGACCGTAGAGATGATTACCGATACGGCGATCGTAATGGTAAACTGGCGATAGAGCTGCCCCGTAATGCCCGAAAGGAAGCTCACCGGGACGAACACGGCGCACAGCACCAGCGACATGGCGATCAACGCTCCGCTCAGGCTCCGCATCGCCTTCTTGGTCGCTTCATAGGGCGAAAGCCCCTCCTCGTTCATGATGCGATCGACGTTTTCGACCACGACGATCGCGTCATCGACCACGATACCGATGGCAAGAATCAGACCCAGCAGGGTCAGCATATTGAGCGAGAAGCCGAACACGAGCATCACGCCGAAGGTACCGATGAGCGAGATCGGCACGGCCACGATCGGAATGAGCGTCGCCCGCCAGCTCTGCAACGAAAGGAATACCACCAGAATCACCAGCAGCAACGCTTCGAAAAGCGTCTGATAGACGTGATGGATCGATTCGGAAATGTAGGTAGTCATATCGAAAGGAATCTCGTAAGAGATACCCTCCGGAAAATTGCGGCTGATCTCCTCCATGGCGGCCTTGACCAGCTCGGCGACCTCCATGGCATTGGCTCCCGGAAGCATCTTGATCTCCAGCACGGCGGCATTACCGCCGTTGATACCGCTTTCGGTATTGTAGGACGATGCTTCGAGCGAAATGCGCGCCACGTCTTTCAGGCGGATGATCGAACCGTCGGGATTGGCCCGGATGACGATATCTTCGAACTGGCTGACCGACGACAAACGTCCCTGCGCCGTAATGGGGATCGTCACGTCGAGGCCCGTCATCGGAGCCTGCCCCAGCACGCCGGCCGCCGACTCGCGGTTCTGATCCTTCAACGCGGATTGCAGATCCTTGACCGTCAGCCCCAGGTCGGCCAGCTTGTCGGGCTGCACCCAGATCTGCATGGCGTAGTAGCGGCTGCCGACGTTCGAAATACTGCCCACGCCGGGAATACGGCGCAGCAGGTCCAGCACGTTGAGCGTGGCGTAATTACTCAAATATATTTCGTCGAACTTGGGGTCGGACGAGAGCAGCGTGATGGTCATCAGTTTGCTGGCGGCCTGTTTCTCGACCGAAATACCGTTCTGCACCACCTCGGCCGGCAGGCGTGCCTCGGCCTTCTTCAGGCGGTTCTGGACATCCACGGCCGCCAGATCGGGATCGACCGAAATATCGAAGGTGACGGTCGCGGAGAAACCGCCCGAGTTGGAGCTCGACGACTCCATATAGATCATGCCGGGCGTACCGTTCAGCTCCTGCTCGATGGGGGTAGCAACGGCCTGTGTCACGGTCTGCGCGTCGGCACCGGGATAGGACGCCGAAACACGCACCACAGGCGGTACGATCTGCGGATACTGATCGACGGGCAGCAGCGCGAGGCCGATGGCGCCGACGATGACGATGATGATGGAAAGTACCGTGGAAAAGACCGGCCGGTCGATGAAAAAGTCGGCTTTCATGGGCTACTCCTCCTCTGGATTCGCCTCCTCTTCACGAGGAGCCACGGGTTCGACCTTCATGCCGTGCGTCAGCTTGTGATAGCCTTCGACGACGATATTTTCATACGAGGCAAGTCCTCGTTCGACGATGAAGTTATTGCCCGTTTCCGGACCCGTTTCCACGAAACGCTTCTCCACGATGCTGTCCCGGCGCACGACGAAGACATAGGCGCCGCCCTTCTCGATAATCAGGGCCTTCTTGGGAACCACGACCGCCCGTTCGAGCACGTCGAGCAGCAGTTTGACCTTAGTGAACTGTCCGGGGAGCAGGATATGGTCGGGATTGGGCATCTCGGCCCGCACGGAGAAGGTACCCGTCTGGGGATCGACCTGCGGATCGGCGAAATCGACCAGTCCCCGATAGGGATACTGCGCCCCGTCGGCCAACGTGACCGTAATATAGGGGTCCCACTTGCGGGTCGAATCCTTATGGCCCAGATTGACGTTACGGGCCTTGCTACGCAGGTAATCCAGCGCGGTCATACTGAAATCGACCCGCACCGTATCGCTCTTTACCACGGTGGCCAGCAGCGACTTGCCGCCAGGACCGACGAGCGTACCGATATCGGCGTTCCGCTCGGAAATGTAACCCGAAATGGGCGACTGCACGGTCGTGTAGCCGAGTATCATTTCAGCCTGCGTAAGGTCGGCTTCGCTCACCACCACGTCCGCCACAGCGCTCTCGTAGGAGGCGATGGCGTTATCCAGGTCGAGCTGACTGGCGGCATTCTGCTCATACAGCGGACGAATACGGTTCAGGTCGCGCTCGGCCTTCAGAGCCTGGGCCCGGGCTTTGTTCAACTGCGCCTTGGCCTTGTTCGCACGGGCGCGATAGACCGTCGGGTCGATGATGAAAAGCGTCTGGCCCTTCTTGATATAGGTTCCCTCGGCAAAGAGCATCTTCTCCAGATAACCTTCGACGCGGGCCCGGATCTCGACGAATTGCTGGGCCCGGATACGGCCCACGTACTCGCCATAGATGCTGACATCTTCGACCTGCACCGGTTCGACGGCCACCACCGGCAGTGCGGCGGCCTGCGGCCGGGGACGCAGCAACACGACGAGCAGAACGACCAGCACCACGACGGCACAGCCGATGAAGATCCAGTGCTTACGAGTCAGTTTCACCCGAATACGAGGTGTTTTGGCCGCTATTTTTTTCAGTTTCTCCAAATTCAACTCTTTCAGATTCGGTTTCATTTCATAAGTAGTTTTTATCCATAAAAGGGTTAAAGGACTTTACCCAAACCCTGCGCCAATCCTGTTCTATCCGGATAAGCGAATCATACACAATATAATACGCCTGCAACAGACGAGGCCGATCCTGTGGCGTGAATCTACAAAATGTAGAATTATTCCACACCGGAGCCTACCGGCTGTGGCGTAAAAACCCCCGGTGCCCGATAATCGCCGCCAGCCGCCCCGGATGCAGGGATTTGCCCGCAACGATAAGGGTGACGGCCAACAGGATCAAGCCGATACCCGTAGCAAGCCGCGCAGTGAACAATTCACCGAAGATCGTCACGCCGATCACCACTGCCGTCAGCGGCTCCAAAGCCCCCATAACAGCGGTCGGAGTAGAACCGATGGCATGCACGGCAACGGTCATCAACACCAGCGAAACGACCGTAGGAATCAGAGCCAGCATCGCCGCCCACCCCCACATCGAGGGTGTCGAGAGAAGCTGCAAAGGCTGGTCGGGACAACACAGCGAATACAACACGATCGCAGCCACGCCGAACAACAGCACGTAAAACGTAAGCTTCACCGACGACATATTCAACGAAGCACGGTTGACCACCACGATATAGAGCGCATACGAGAGCGACGAAGCCATGACCAGCACAACGCCCGCAGTATTGAGCACCGCACCGCCCTCACCCCGGTACAGCAACGCGATTCCGCACAGAGCCAGGGAAATGGAGAGGACCGTGACCAGCGAAATTCGCTCCCTGAAGAAAATCGCCATGATGACGGCCACCATGACCGGATAGACGAAAAGAAGGGTGGAGGCGATCCCCGCATCCATATAGTGAAAACTCATGAACAACGTGAGCGACGATACGGCGAACATCACTCCCAGCAATCCCAGCACGGAGAACTCCCGGCGCGTAATGCGCAGCGAAGTTTTCTGCACCAACAACAGGGCTGCCAGCAGTACGGCGGCAAGCGCATAGCGGTAAAACAGCACGGAATTGGTGTTTATTCCCGCCCGGTAGAGTGACAAAGCACCGAGGGGATTCATCCCGTAACTCACGGCGGCAACGATGCCGCAAAGGGTTCCTTTCGATTTCTCGCTCATGGATCGACAATTTCAACCGGCCGCAAAAATACGAAATAATTCGGCCGTTCGGTAAAGATAGCGCTTATAAATCGACCTCGGAAAAGGGAACGAGATGCGGTAATTCGTCCGGAAAGGTTAAAATATCGGCCGGGTTTCGTATCTTTGTGCCACTGTTTCCGATAACCCTCCGGAACCGCCCGGTTCCTTCGGAGCGATCCGGAACAATACGGTTTTACGGAAAATGCCTTTCGGGGCCAAATACATATCGAAATGAAAAAGTTACTTCTGATCTTTCTGCTGATCGCCGCCTGGAGTGTGCAGGCCCGCGAAGTATATCCGCTCTGCGACGACTGGCTCTTCTCGTTCCGCTACGAAAACAGCAGCGACAACGCCCGCTGTGTCACGCTGCCGCACACCTGGAACCTCGATGCACTGGCCGGGACGATCCCATACCTGCGCACGACCGCCGACTATCAGCGCAAACTCTACGTACCGCAGACCTGGACCGGAAAGCGGCTCTTCCTGAAATTCTACGGCGTGGAGAGCGTCGCCCACCTCTTCGTAAACGGAACTTACGTCGGCGAGCACCGGGGCGGAACGACCGCTTTCGTCTTCGAAATCACCGACCGGGTGAAATACGGCAGCGAAAACCTGCTTCGCGTAGCCGTGAGCAACGCCATTACGGGCGACGTGCTGCCGCTCTCGTCCATCCACAACATCTACGGCGGCATCAGCCGGGAGGTAGAACTCATCGTCACCGACTCCACCGCCGTATCGCCTCTGTATCTGGGCTCGTCGGGAGTCCTGATCCACCCCCGGGCCGTATCGACCGAACGGGCCGAAGCCGAGGCCGAAATCCACCTCATCTCGAAAGGCGACAACTTCTGCCGCGTGACCCTCGAAGCGTTCGATCCGGACGGAATTCAGGCCGCAGCCAAAACGATAAAGGCCAAACTCGACGGCAAACCCGTCGTCATCCCCTTCACGGTCGAAAATCCCCGACTGTGGGACCTCGATCACCCCAACCTCTATCGAATGCGGGTATCCGTCGAGAGCGACACCTCGCGCGATGAGATCGAAATCGCCACGGGCTTCCGCAACATCCGCGTCACACCCGAAGAGGGTTTCCGCCTCAACGACTCGCTCGTTCGGGTTCACGGCGTAACGCTCTACTACGACCGTCCGGGCACGGGTAGCGCTATGGAGGCGGAGGACTATGCCGAAGATTTCGCTTTCATACGCGAGTTGGGAGCCAATGCCCTGCGCTCGCCCGCAGGACCGCACGCCCCCTGTCTGTACGACCTCTGCGACCGCACAGGCGTACTGGTCTGGATCGACTTGCCGCTGATCCGGGCACCTTTCCTCAGCGACGTTTCCTATTATCCGAACCCGCAACTCGAGGCGAACGGTCGCCAGCAACTGCGCGAAATCATCGCCCAGCATATCAACCGGCCGTCAGTGGTCATCTGGGGACTCTTCGACTGCCTCTGGCAACGGGGCGAAAACCCCGTGCCCTATGTGCGGACACTGAACGAACTGGCAAAAAAAATGGACCGCAGCCGCCCGACGGCGGCCACCAGCAACCAGGACGGAGAACTGAACCAGATCACCGACCTGATCGTATGGGCGCAGAACATCGGCTGGGACAAAGGCCGCACGGAAGACCTCGAAATCTGGCTCGGCCAGCTTCGGTCGGGGTGGAACCAGCTCCGTTCGGGCATCTGCTACGGTGAAGCGGGGCAGATCGAACAACAAGGCGATCCGGCTCGCCGACGCCGCTCGAACAGCCTGCTCTGGCAGCCGGAAGGACGGCAGACCCGTTTTCATGAAGATTACACGAAATACCTGGCACAAGACACGCTGCTGTGGGGAACCTGGATCAACACCCTGTTCGACTACGGCTCGGCCCGCCGTCCGCAGGGCGTGGAGGCTACGGGGCTCGTCACGCTGGACCGACGACGCCGCAAGGACGCTTTCCATCTTTACAAGGCTTTGTGGAACAACACCGAACCTACGCTCCACATCGCCGGACGCCGGGAGGATGAGCGTAACGGCGACTTGCAGACCGTAACCGTCTATTCTTCGGCCGGAGAGCCGGTCGTAACCCTCTCGGGCGACACGCTCGCGGTCGAGCAATACGCACCGTGCATCTACCGCTGCGACTCGGTACGGCTCAACGGCCGGATGAAGATAGAAGCGAAAGCCGGGGATTTATACGACGAAACGTTCCTTACCGGAAACTGCGCCTTAGTAGCTCCGCCGCGTCGGGACCCTCAGCAAACAGCAGGTCTGCGACTGACAAATTAGGCGCGAAAGGCAGCCAGTCGGAAAAGACCTGGAAATAGGACTCGGCATGAAACGCCGGGTCCTCTTTTTGTTTGGGCCGCAGATCGAGGTCGCCGGGAGCGGCTTCGACGTATTGCTCCGAAATACGGGGGCGGTTCTGCACATTCAGTTTTTGAAGCAGCACTTCCGTCAGTTCGAGGTCGTAATCGACCAGAAAATCGTATTCCCGCCGATAGAAAGGCTCGAACGAGGAGCGGTAGTGATCGAAATAGGGCGATCCCCGGTAAGCCGACACCAACGAAATCCAATGCTGGTGCTGCCACCGCTTCGAATAGTCGAGCCGCACATCCCGCATCGGCGTACGGGGACGGTTGGCATGCCGCACGTGCACCGTGAGGTCCATCACGCCGCCCGAAGCGAGAATTTGCGCCCGGTTGCGCTCGGAACGCTTGACAAAATGTTCCCCGAGGTCGATGACGCAATCGTCGCACAGCAGGTGTGCGAAATATTCGACCGACCCCAAATAGGCTGCAGGCAGAATCGTCATGGTCGTTCCGGTTGATTTTCAGGATCGGCCCAATCGCCGTTAGCCTTGATAAGCGCCACGAGCCGATCGAGCGCCTCCTCCTGAGGGATGTTCTTCTCCACCACCGTGCGCCCCTTGTAAAGGGTGATACGCCCCGGAGCGGCGCCCACGTAGCCGTAATCGGCGTCGGCCATCTCGCCGGGTCCGTTTACGATACAACCCATCACGCCGATTTTCAAATTTTTAAGGTGCGAGGTTCGGGCACGGATCGCCGTGAGCGTTCCCTCTATATCATAAAGCGTACGACCGCAGCTCGGGCAGGCGATGTATTCGGTGCGGGACATCCGCACGCGGGCCGCCTGCAGGATCATCAGCTCGATCTCCGCGATCTCCTTTTCCGAAAGGTGCGGCGCGTCGATCCGAATGCCGTCCGCCAACCCGTCCAGAAAGAGCGGCCCCAGATCGGCGGCGGCTTTGACGGCGACGGCTTCGACCGTCGGATCCTCGTAACGGCGGCACACCGCGACAGGTTCGTCCACCCGGTCGAGGCTCAGGATCGCGGCCCGCAGCTCGGCCGTAGGATTCTCGGTCAGGGCTTCGATCACCCGCCAGTCGGCAGGCAACTCGGAGTGAATCAAGGGAGTTTGTATATCGCTCCGCCGACAATATCGCGTCGGCGTATAGCGCTCCGGATATTTGACGGCGAACTCCCCGCTGCGGCGGGCAAAATGATCGACCAAAAGCTGTGCTACCGGAATCTCGTTTTCGGGCGCTTCGGTCAGCGAAACGCGGATCGTATCGCCGATACCGTCCGCCAAAAGCGCTCCGATACCGACAGCACTCTTGATGCGCCCCTCGATCCCGTTCCCTGCCTCGGTGACGCCCAGGTGGAGCGGATAATCCATCCCTTCCCGCTCCATCGCGTCCACCAGAAGCCGGTAGGCCGCCACCATGACCCGCGTATTGCTCGACTTCATCGACACCACAACCTGATCGAACGCCTTCTCGCGACAGACGCGCAGGAACTCCATCGCCGAGGCTACCATGCCTTCGGGCGTATCGCCCCACTCGTCGAAAACGCGCTTCGAGAGCGAACCGTGATTCACGCCTATGCGGATCGCCACACCGCGCTCCCGGCATCGGTCGATGAGGGCTTCGAACTCCCCGTGCGACGAGTTATAGTTTCCGGGATTGATACGCACCTTATCCACGTATTTCGCAGCGATCGCAGCCACTTCGGGCACGAAATGGATGTCCGCAACGACGGCGGCATCGCACCCCTCCTCCCGCAAACGGCGGACGATCCGCTGCAAATTCTCTCCCTCCCGACACCCCTGGGCCGTCAGCCGGACGATCGGCCCCCCGGCCCGGAAAATGCGTTCGATCTGCCGGACGCAGGCTTCGGTATCCTTGGTGTCGGTATTGGTCATCGACTGCACGGCGATCGGACGATTCCCTCCGATCACAACCCGTCCGATGCGGACTTCACGGCTCGGGCGGCGTTCATACTTGGTCAAATTCATGTCCTGCCAGAATTTATTACTACAAAGGTAGTAAAAATGAAGGCAGGATAAAACAGACATTCGCGTTTTATCCTGCACAAACCAGAATAACGACCGTTCGGCGGCACCGCGCTATCGGGCAGTCATATTCTCCAACTCCTTGAGGATGTAGTAGCGGTTCAGGGAAACCAGAGCCTTCTTTTCGTCCAGATAACGGTAAATGGCCGTAATGCCGCAGGCGAGCCGGACCGTCGCGTCCCGATCGGGCGAAGCGGCCGCGAAATCGAACAGCAGCTCGGCGAATTTTTCCAGGTTCTCGTCGCTGAAGCCATACTCGCGGGTCAGCACGCCGATAAAGTCCTCCCGGGCCAGCAGAGTGTCGATATCCAGATCGAGCGCCTCCGCCAACTCCGTCCAGGCGGTTTCGCAAACGGCCTCTCCCGCCCCGCTTCTCCGCAGGATGCCCGCCTTCTGCAAAAGGGCTTCGATGAGTTTGCCGATCTTGTCGATCTCCCGCAGGATGTAATCTTCCATAATAATTATATATATCCCACATACCATTAACCTTAAACGCAAAACCTGTAATAAGAAATTCTGCATCAAGAATACTGATAGCTCATACCGTTACAAACCTCTCAATCGATCTTCTTTCGCCTCTTGTTCGTGCATACAACTCGAATATTCAATGGCCAAATTGATTAAACCGTCCTCTCCTCTTAAAGAAATGACAATCTCCGTACGAAAACTCGGAGACCAATATGCCCAATAACTTAAATGTCCCGAATACACCTCATAACCCTCTTCTGTGCGATACCGTGCATAGGAGGGATCACTCCAATGCACTGATTCTCCCGGAACCCCATATTTTTCAGAAAGCAGTGATACCAGTTCTTTGTAATCACTTATGCAACCATCTACCGAAATATTCGTAAAATAATATTTGGCACGAACCAATTTGTCATCTGAAGTGAAAAAATAGAGGACATCACATAACTTATTCGCCACACTCGAACTGAACGAATAAACATTCGGATTAAGTATCTGTCCCGTCCATTCATTTTTACGTCCCTCCTTTTCTACAATTTGCGACATAGAGTCGCCCCATCTTGCATTTCTAAAATCGTTTGATCCATCGTCTGCTTTAGCAACAGAAACAAAATACATCAATGGAGTTTCTGGTGACTCCACAATTTTCATCAGAGAGGCAGTAATCACTACTGTCAAATCCGTGCCTTTTGCCCAAAGCCTCATCACAAAATTCCCATTATCATCAGAATAGTCGTCCTGTTTATGATCCGGTTCCCCCAATCTTACATACAATAACGAATCCATATATCGCAGCAGTTCCGTTTCATCGGTATTCGCTATCTGTTCTGGATGAATATATGTAAAAAACATATCCGGTTTCCTTGTCTCTTCGTTTATGGTGTACAATGTAAATCCATTATATTTCCCGATGCAAAATTCATCAAGAAATTTATTCGCAAAATTCAAATTACCACCCGAAGATGCAGCAAGCGATACTTTTAATGAATCCGCAAGTTCGAAACTGTTTTCCTTATATTTCTCGTCTATTTCGGACTCCGTCAAGTCCCAAGGCGCATTCTTTACAAACTCCAGGGCATCTATTCTCTGTTGGGCATAACTGCTATAAATTCCTGCCAAACACACAAAAAACACCAATAGATTTCTCATAATTATTATAAATTAACAAGCATTTCAAAGATATAAAAATTATATCAACATTCAAAACACTTGTTGAGAGGATATATTTGAGATATTCTACCCCTCACAAAGCATACGGATGAAAAAATCGGCAAATAGAGAACAAAGACAAAGAACGTATTTGACCGATAATTCCTATATTTGGGACGGATATGGCGAACTATCTCGACAACGACATCAAATTCGTCGCGGGCGTAGGCGAGGCGCGGGCCCGGCTGCTGGAAAAGGAGCTGGGCATCCGCACGCTGGGCGATATGCTCTGCCACTATCCGTTCCGCTACATCGACCGTACGAGGATCTACCGCATCGACCAGATCGCGGAAGGGGATTCCGCACTCATCCAGTTCCGGGGGCGCATCACAGGCGTCAGCTATGCCGGAGCGGGGCGCAAACGACGTTTCACGGCCGTCGTGAACGACGGCAGCGGCGTGGCCGAACTGGTCTGGTTCCAGGGAATCAAATGGATCGAAAAACGGATCGAAGTGGGGCGCGAATACCTGATTTTCGGCCGCCCATCCTTCTTCAAGGGCGAACTGTCGGTGGTACATCCCGAAATCGAAACCATCGAGAAAGCCTTTTCCCGCAAGGCCGAAAGCGGTCTGCAAGGCATTTACTCCTCGACCGAGCGGCTTTCGAGCGTCCTCGGCACCAAAGGCATCTACACGATCGTCTGCAACCTCTGGCCGATGGTGCGGGACCATATCCGCGAAACGCTGCCCGACCGAATGCGGACCCGGTACGGTCTGCTGTCGCTGCGCGATGCGCTCTACAACATCCATTTTCCGCAATCGCCCGAACTGCTGCGGCAGGCACAATACCGGCTGAAGTTCGAAGAGCTACTCGGCATTCAACTGGGTATCCAATCGCGCCGCACGGCCCGCCTGTCGAAAAACAACGGATTCCTCTTCCCCAAAGTGGGAGGCGTATTCAATACCTTCTTCAACACCAGGCTGCCGTTCCCGCTGACCGGGGCGCAGAAGCGCGTGGTCAAGGAGATCCGGCAGGACACGATCTCCGGCTACCAGATGAACCGCCTGCTGCAAGGCGACGTGGGCAGCGGCAAGACCCTCGTGGCGTTGATGTCCATGCTGCTGGCCGTCGATAACGGCTTCCAGGCCTGCATGATGGCTCCGACCGAAATCCTCGCGCGCCAGCACTACGCCACCTTCCAGAGGATGCTCGAAGGAATGGACGTGCGGGTGGCGATCCTTACCGGAGCATCCAAAGCACGCGAACGGCGGGAAGCCCTCGCCGGAATTGCCGACGGCTCGATCGACCTGCTGATCGGCACGCACGCCCTGATCGAAGACCGGGTACAGTTTTCGAACCTGGGATTCGTGGTGATCGACGAACAGCATCGCTTCGGCGTCGAACAGCGGGCACGGCTCTGGACGAAGAACGAGCAACCGCCCCATATCCTGGTGATGACCGCCACGCCCATTCCCCGCACGTTGGCGATGACCCTCTACGGCGACCTGGACGTTTCTGTGATCGACGAGCTGCCGCCGGGACGTCAGCCGATCCGCACGGTGCACTACACCGACGCGGCCCGCCTGCGGCTCTTCGGTTTCATGCGGCAGGAGATCAAGAAAGGAAGACAGATTTATGTCGTCTATCCGCTTATCAAGGAGTCCGAAACGATGGACTACAAAGATTTGCAGGACGGCTACGAAGCCATCTCGCGCGACTTCCCGCTGCCGGAATACGTCACGACGATCTGCCACGGCAAGATGAAACCCGAAGACAAGGAGGAATCGATGCGCCAGTTCAAGAGCGGCGAGGCGAATATCATGGTGGCCACTTCGGTCATCGAGGTCGGCGTCGATGTACCCAACGCCACCGTCATGGTGATCGAGTCGGCCGAACGATTCGGCCTCTCGCAGCTTCACCAGCTGCGCGGCCGCGTTGGACGGGGCAGCGAACAATCTTACTGTATCCTCATGTCGGGCGAGAAGCTCTCGAAGGAGGCCCGCCTGCGGCTCGAAGCGATGTGCGAAACCAACGACGGATTCCGTCTGGCGGAGCTGGATCTCAAACTGCGGGGTGCGGGCGACGTGAACGGCACGCTCCAGAGCGGCATGGCCTTCGACCTGAAAATCGCCAACCCGACGCTCGACAGCCAAATCCTGACCGTCACCCGGGAAGCGGCCGCCGAAGTGCTTACGGCCGACCCGACACTGACTCAAAACGGCCACGAGGGACTTCGGGAGCTACGCAAACGCTACTCCGGCCGAGAAGAGATCGATTTTTCTCAAATATCCTGACTCATTCACCCCGATGCGACACACCTTTTTCCTACACTTAAACACTCCCGTATCTTTTCGCACGGCAGGATATTTGAATCACTCCGGAATATGTTCCGCACAAGGCAAACCTTATCCGCACCGGAACGACGATCCGAGCCGGCGGATTGCAAAATCCGAATCGAAAACTTTCCGCAATTCATCTGCAAACGCGCCGGCAGAAACAGATAAAACGGCCGTAAAAAACAGCATAAATTACTTTTTTGCAACCTTTCAATGAAGAAACAGATTTTTTTCACCGTCCTGTTTTTCCTGGCAGCCCTGCCTGCTGGCGCCCAACTCTACCAACCGGGCGAAGTGCTCGATTACCGGGCCAGCTACAGGGCCAAATTCTTTCCCAATACCGAAGTGGGAAGCGTACGCGTGACCACCGCCGAAGAAGAATATGAAGGAGAGCCGATGTACCGCATCGTGGCACACGGCAAAACGCTCCCCGCCTTCCGCTGGGTAATGAACGTGGATGACAAATATACGATTCTGGTCGATCGCGAGGAGTTGAAGACACGCCGCTTCGAAAGCGACATACGCGAAGGCAACTACCGGTTCTGGAGCAACTACGTGTACGACTGGCCCGAAATGACGGTACACACCCGGTGGCAGGGACGCCGCATGGTGCGCGATACCACCAAAACGATGTCGCTCACCCCGCGTAGCATGGATCCCGTGTCACTCTATTTCCACCTGCGGAGCATCGACCCGGAAACGCTCCAGGAAGGAAAAACGGAGGTGCTCGAAATGCTGCTCGAAGATACGATCCGCCATCTGCGATACCGCTTTCTGGGGCGTGAAACCAAGAAAATCCGCAACATGGGCACGTTCCGCACCCTGAAGTTCGCCTGTCAGATCGGCACCTCCGAAGGATACTCGTTCACGGACGGGACGGAATTCACGGTCTGGATTTCGGACGACAAAAACCTCATTCCTCTCTACATCGAATCGCCGGTCCGCATCGGCAGCGTTCAGGCCTATATTTCGGGATATCACGGACTGAAATATCCGTTAAGCAGTAAAATCAAATAAAAATCCATTATATTTGCAGAACACGGGATGAGGTTCTGCGATTTTCGGACACAAACCGGCAGCGATTGCCCCGTCTTTTACTATATTTGTATAAAATATTCGCACCATGGAAGAGAACTATCAAGGTTACAACCAACCCGAATACGAAAACGACGATCCCCGCAAGGGCGCGAACAAGTCGATCCTCGGCTACCGTATCGTCATCATCATCCTGGCGGTGATCCTGGCTGCCATCACGGTCCTCTATTACAACATTCACCGCCAGCAGCAGGCCGACTACGACCTGTTGGTCATCGACCGCGATTCGATCCAGAACAACTTGAGCGACTTGATGCAGGATTTCGACGACCTGCAACTCTCCAACGACACCCTTTCGCTCCAGATGGGCATCGAACGCCAGCGGGCCGACTCGCTGATGCAGCGGCTCAAACAGGAGCGTTCGTGGAGTCTGGCCAAAATCAAGCAATATGAAAAAGAGGTCGGCACGCTGCGTACCATCATGCGGGGTTATCTTCACCAGATCGACTCGCTCAACACGCTCAACAAAAAGCTGATCGACGAAAACGTATCCTACCGCAAGGAGATCACCACGGCCCAGATGCGTGCCGAGATGGCCGAAGAAAAGGCCCAGGAGCTCAACAACAAAGTACGCCAGGGATCGGTTATCAACGCCCGGGGTATCCGCATGGTAGCGCTCAACGCCCGCAGCAAGGAGGTGTCGCGCATCAAGAACGCCGAGCGTCTGCGCGTGGATTTCACCCTCACGGCCAACGCACTGGCGACTCCGGGCGAGAAGACGATCTACGTCCGCATCCTGTCGCCCGACGGATACGTGCTGTCGAGCGAAAGCGTTCCGACTTTCGAATTCGAAGGCGAACGACTCTCCTACTCCGCATCGCGTGACGTGGATTACCAGAACGAAGACCTCAACATCGGCATCTTCTACACCGGCAGCGGCTTCACCGCCGGCACCTATCAGGTACAGATCTACTGCGACGGGTTCCTGATCGGCTCGACCGAGCTGCCGATGCGGTAAGTAAGAATTCTCCCGATACAGAAGACAAAAAGCGTCCGGCCTTGTAGGGCCGGACGCTTTTTGTCACGAAACGGGTTGCGGCAACGCTTGCGACAAAGATCCGCAAGGGCCCCGCACAGGAATCATTCGGCCCAAACCAGGGCCGAAGCGCCGAGAATCGCTGCATTCTGCGCCGGGATACCGCTGGGAAGCACCTTCACGTTGCCCCGGTAAACATACAGCAGTTTTTCGTCCAAATAACGGCGCACCGGTTCCAACAGGAAATCTCCGGCCTGGGCCAGACCGCCGAAGAGGAACACCGCTTCAGGCGAAGTAACAGCTACGGCATCCGCAAGAGCGCGGGCCAGCATCTGGGCCGTATAGCGAAAAGCCTCGAGCGCCAGCGGATCGCCCTTCTGCGCCGCCTCGGTAATCATCCGGGCGTCGAATCCGCTGAAAGGCACATCGCGCAGAACGCTCGGCACCGTTTCCCGGGCCATCAACTCGAA
>CDZH01004031.1_pt1 | contig 28782 bp, 30 predicted proteins | sample 557721 | NCBI WGS metagenome assembly CDZH01 (sample SAMEA3182062, study PRJEB8094) | gut metagenome | biome: human; feature: gut; material: Stool; isolation source: human stools | place: Canada | collected 2013-01-14 | reverse complement strand
GGGTGAAAGCCTCACGCATTTAGATAACGAGTTTGAGAAATTCAAGAGGGGTATCCTTAAAGTCAAAGACTACCTATTTACCTTTCTCTCCAATCCAAGTGTGCCTTACGAGAACAATGCCAGTGAGCGGGGAGTTAGGAAAATCAAGATAAAGCAGAAAGTCAGCGGTTGCTTCCGAACAGACAGCGGTGCCGATGATTTTGCCAAGTTGCACTCCATTGCTGAAACTGCTATGAAGAACGGAAATTCTAAATTCAATGCAATTCTTGCTGTAGTACAACAGTAAGACGATTACTCATGCCCATAGGGGTGCTGAGTAGTTACAAAAGGGTAGAATGATGCTAAAAAATCTTACAAATTCAAGATTAAATCTCTTCAAAATTCGCGGATTTTCGACCAGAAAATCTTTCTTGGAGAATATCTGAAATATAATAAAAATGCATAAAATGCAGTAAATCAGTATGTTATCTAAGTTCGTGGATTCCGTCAAAAAATCAGAATTCTGCAGTTGTACAACTAAGACCCTTATAGTTGTACAACCATAACTCCAGAGTTGTACAACCATAGCCTATATGGTCGTACAACCGTAGCCTTACGGTCGTACAACTATAGGTCATTCGTTCTGCAAGGAGCATATAATACGATATAAAACCGATATTTTTGCCTCCTCGCAGCCTTCTAGATTGAAAATCTGGAATTTGCGATAATTTAGAAATAATATTTGACATAGCATATTCCCGAAGAACAAATTTCAAAAAATGATAGGTGTACCTATTTGTAATATATTGATGACGCAGGATAGGTGATATACACCAATAACAATGTAAAAAGTATTGAAGTCCTCTTCTTCTCCAACAACTGTTTGGTTTCAGAAGAGGCCCTAGCAAAGATAAATATTGTAAAATCATGCTAATTAAAAAGGTACATATAGAAAAGTTTCGAGGTTTTCATGACCAAGAGTTTGAAGTAGGTTCTATGTTGACAGCTATTGCTGGACAGAATGGAACTCAAAAATCAACGCTGTTGGGTATGATAACACAGACTTTTACATTGGGTAAAGACAAGAATCCAATGGGTGGTGAGAAACCTCTTTGTGGCGGAAACTACCGTTCTGCATTTAGCGACAAGTTTAGACTTTCTCCAAAGTTTGACCAACCAGGCTCTCATGAGTGGACACTGACATTTGATAATGGAAGCGATTATACTATAGAGAGCATTCTTCGCTCCGATACAAAGACCATACGCTTTTGGCAGAAAGGCATGAGGGGAAAAGGAGATGGATACATCCAATACCCTACTATCTTTCTTAGTTTGAAGCGTGTGTTGCCAGTTGCTGAATCAGGAACAGTTTCAGAATCATCACTACTCACAGACCAAGAGCTTGCGGAATTCAAAAAATTACATGACACGATACTGATTACAGAGAGTCATATAGAATCAGCTTCTTTTCTTGAAAGTGCTAATAAGCAAACTATTGGTATCACAACGGACACGTATGATTGGAATGAAAACTCTGTGGGACAAGACAATCTGAGTAAAATCATATTGGCATTGTTCTCTTTCAAGCATTTGAAAGAAAAGTATCCTCATGAATACAAAGGTGGCATATTGGCTATAGACGAATTGGATGCGACCATGTATCCTGCATCACAAAAGAAGTTGCTAAAAGAGTTGCGCACATATGCATCAAAACTTAATTTGCAAATATTCTTTACAACCCACTCTTTATCTCTCTTAGAGAGCATTGACGATTTGGTTGGTGAATGCAGCCAGAAAGATGCAACAAAAGACCAGGTAAGATTAGTCTATCTGAAAAAGCAAGACAACAATATTGTTATCAATGACAAGGCTACTTTCCACAATATAACATTGAATCTTCAGGTTATACAAGGAAAAATCAAACCTGTTCATAAAATCACAGTCTATACTGAGGATAAGGAGAATATCATATTTGCCAAGCACCTGTTGCGAGGCAAAACTTCTCAACTTAATTTCATAGACATCGACTTCTCTGGCGCAAATTTAATCTCGTTGGTATCAAAGAAAGTTCCAGCTTTCATAGAACCAGCGGCTATTGTGATAGTTGATGGTGATGTACGTAAGGAACCCAACAAGATGAAGTCTATCACTAAGGCGAACAACATCTTAGTTTTACCAACCAACATGTCACCAGAACAATTGACTTCAACTTTTTTGCATGATTTATCAGAAGCAGATGAACTTTGGGAAAATATAGCTGAAGGATATAGCAAGCAAGTATGTTTCAGAGACATAACTTATGATGAAATATTGCATGATAGGATAAAAGCTAAAGCTTGGTTTAGAAGCCAGTTGCCTTCTTGGGGCAGAACAGCATCCAAGGTCTTAACTCCTTTATTCAAGAAATACAAGGATGAACGCAATGAATTTATCTCTGATTTTGAAGAGATGCTGAAACTTTATCAAGTATAATTTATCATGTCAAAGAAGTTATTGATAAGATTGTGGTCGATGACAAAGATAACTTGGATTTAAAGTAAATTTCAAGTAGTAATTGCCCCATGCGGTCCCATCCCGCACAACATGGCGAAGACCTTTGATGGTCCGCCAACCTTAGAGCGTAGCGGTTCCGAGCACCGAGTAGGGCGGTTTACATCCTTCCTTCTGAGGAGGAAGGCTTGGTTAGAGGTGGAGCTCCCTTTGGAAAGGGAGACGGAGGGATTCGAAAAATCTTATTATAACAACAAAAATTAAAACAAAAACAATGAATATAGTAAAAACAGAAATAGAAGGCGTGCTCATTATAGAGCCACGCCTCTTCCGCGCCTCTCGTGGCTACTTCTTCGAGAGTTTCAGCGAGCGAGAGTTTGAAGAAAAGGTTGCCCCAATCCTGGGACACAGTGTTCACTTCTGCCAAGATAATGAGAGTATGAGCAGTATAGCCTAATCATATAGGGTCGTTGGTTGCTCTCTTATCTCATAAATTGAAGCTTGTTAGTTTGGCTTTATCTTATTTTTAATAGCAAAACAAGTTTCCCATTTAACCAAACAGTTTACGCTGCTTGGATAAACGCTTACTTACAAAATATTCTTCTCAAAAGAAAAATAAATAAAATGTATAACATAAAATTACAAAATAGCGATGGATATAATTTCAATAATAAACTATAAGGGAGGTGTTGGTAAAACAACCCTTACCACCAACATTGCAGGTGATTTAGCACTGCTTGGGTACAAAGTATTGATGATAGACCTTGACCCTCAGGCTAGTCTGACATTCTCATTCTTGAAACCTGATGAATGGAAGGAAACGGTGGCAGACAAGCACACTATCAAGAATTGGTTTTCCGATTCGAAAAAAGTAAGAACTGAAAAGTTTGAGGATTTAATCATAACACCTCATACGGTTAAGGATTCTCTGAAAAACAAAGGGAAACTTGATTTGGTATCTTCACACTTGGAGCTGATAAACGTTGACTTGGAACTTGCAACCAAGTTGGGCGGTGCCAATATGACCCAAGCTAAGGAACAATTTATTAAAGTACATCATCGACTTTTGGATGGCATAAACCAGCTACCAGATGATGCTTATGATATAATTTTGATAGATTGTCCACCAAACTTCAATATCGTTACCAAGAATGCTATTGTCGCAAGCGACTATATTCTGATTCCTGCCAAGCCTGACTATCTGTCAACAATGGGTATCGACTATCTGAAGAATAGTTTGGATAAGTTAGTCAAGGAATATAATGAATACGTTTCTATTGAAGACTCGGATTTGGATGATTACGAGCCAATAAATCCTCAAATACTGGGTGTCGTATTTACGATGGTTCAGTATTATGGAGAGAAGCCTATCAGTGCCCTTCGCCCTTTCATCGCCCAAACAAAGCAATTGGGATTTGATGTATTTGAGGATACCTTGCGTGAGAATAAGACACTTTTTGCAGATGCTGCTCAGTATGGAGTACCAGTTGTTATCAGCAAAAGAAACTCTGGCATCAACGTAATAGATGGCATCAATGGAATAGTAGATGAATTGTTAAATAAGTTGTGATATGAGTAGAACGAATTTTTATATCTCTGAAATGGAGCACTTTCTTGCTTTCTTAAACAAATTGCCACAAGCTATGGTTAAAGAAATTGAGAATGGTGAGAAACAGATAGAAATAAATATAATTTCTTCTTCCAAAGAACCAAATGAGCCAATGTCTGAAAACTCCATTGTTGTTTCAGAAGCCATCACTTTTCTCAACTCCATGCAATCACGTGAGGAAGCCTCTTCTTATTTTTCTACCAATGACTTGAAAAGGGTTGATTTAGAAGCCATTTGCAAACAATTAGATCTTCCTTTTACCAAGAAGGAGAACATGAAGACTCTACAGGAAAAAATTATAGAGGGAACTGTTGGATATAAGTTGAGGTCACAGGCAATACAAAAATAGAAATGAAAGATACTCATAGATATGTGTAAACTGTCACTTAGGACGTCTTGCGTACGTTAATTAAAATATATACCTTTGCTCCGAATTTTAAATTTGGGACAAAATGAATATAAACGAAGAAGGCAAGTACTATGCCTCAATGGTTCGTAAGTTTCGAACCGAGTACAAGAGCAAGTACCTTTGTGGGTTCTGTAAAGAACAAATTGGTAGACTTACTCGCTCATAGATAGCAGCTGGATACTGTTACTGCTTGGAAATAAATTCAAATGATTTTTTCTTAAAAGATAATAAAAAAGCATTCATTTTATGGCTTAACGTACCTAAAGTGACCTCTTACAATTAATTTACTAATAGCAATATATTATGGATATAAAAATATTAGATAGTAAGCCAGGATGGATTTTAGGAAAAGTTTCCCTTTTGGAATACATAAAATCCTTAACAGAAGAGAATTTCCGATACGAAATACAAAGGGGGATCGTTTCTAATCCTTTTTTGGATACGATATTAGATGCAGTTGTCGAAAATAAGCCTTTAGCGCCAGTGTCTTTAGTCTCTAAAGATTTTGAAGATGGAGATAAAACTTTAAGTATCAATCAATTTAATATATTGGATGGATTGCAACGGACATTTCGCTTTTGGATTTACTATCAACTTGCAAAATTGGCTAAAGAAAAGAATAGTAACGATTATCGATTAGTAACGAAAGAATTCAAAACTATATGTGATGATTATTCATTGGCAGTTTCCCCAAGACAAGTGAGAGGATTGTTTAAGCATGATAATGCTATTAATGTGTGGAATTTAAATGAATTGTATTCTGATTTTGATTTATATCTTTATATATGGACAGATTTATCAGTAGATCAAGAAATCAAACAAATGCTGATATTGAATGCTGGACAGAAACAGATGAGTCTAAATCATCAATTTGAATTGATATATATGAGATTATTTGAAGAGAATACATTTGATGAAGGCAAGATAAAAATCCTACGTTCAAAAGACGGTAAGATTACCAATCGCAATATAGGAGAATATTCTATGAGCACCGTTATTATAGGAGTGCAATCTTTGGTTAATATGAAGCCAATGCGTTTGTCTCGAGATATGCTGTATAAAGATGATTTTCAAAATGATATGCTATTGTCTTCTATGGATGGTGTCTTTACAATCGGCTTCGTCAGAAAATTTCTTGATATGTTTAATATACTAGACAAAAAAATAAGTGTTAATCAAGAATATTCCAATTGGTTCGCCAAAGACACCACTATTTCTGGTATGATGGCTGGTATAGGTCAACATATACAAGCACTAAATCACGATTCGTCATATGTTTTAGCAAATTTGTCACAAAGTGTTGAATCAATAGTAGGTGCAGAAGCTTTTAGGTTGGATGAATACAATAAAGTTTATTCTGAATTGTCGGGTGCAAAAGTAAATATTGGTAAGGTTCTTCGTAGAGCTGTTATGATATATACGCAAAATGTATTAGATGGGACTGCGATGTCATGGAAAGAAGCCTTTAATCAAGCAATAATGAAATAAAAGTTATGAAAAGGTTGACATTGTATAAGGATTTGTTTGGCTTTATTTTGAATAATTATTCAGGTATACCAAAAGGAACGGAAGATTATTATGATATTCAAGATTACTTGGATAGTGATAATGTAACGTATGCATTAAGTAAGTTGTTGACTACAGGAACTCTATATTCTGAGATAAAACCTTTGTTATTGACAATTCAAGAGAACATCGATAATAGTAATATTAATATAGATGATGATGTCTATAATAGGGGGAAGATAAAAATGTTTGAAAAGCATAGTGACAAAAGATATTCTAGGTGCTTGAATTATTTTGATAATAGTTTAAGGATTATTGAGACTTCTACTTTGTATAAAAATAGTAATGAAACATATTCTTTGGAATGCTTGTTGTTTATAGAAAGTATTGTAGTAGATAAAAATCGACAAAAGAAGTTGCTGAAAGAATTGATTCGCAAAGAGCAAGAAAATACTTATATTATAGAGGTAGATAAATCAGGGTTAGGACTTACGAAAACAGAAGCCAATAACTTTGAAAATTTGTATGCGTTTGCTTTGGCATCTTCTATGAACACTAAAGATAGTATAGAGATACCACAACAACTTGTATTTTCATGGGGGACAAACCCTATTTTAGCTTCATTTGATTACAATAAGAATATCGTTTACAAAGAATTTTATGATATTTATGATGTCTTCAATGACTGGCTTCATGCAACAGATATATTGACTGCCTTTATAAAAATGTATCAGATAGCAGAATATATGATATATCGTAGTCAAATGGTAGAAATCGTAAATCGAGCCAATATAAAACAATCCTTTCTTAGGGAAACAAAAAATCTGAGTGCGAAATATGTTAAGAGTGAACGAGATACTATTATAGCAAATTTCTCAAAACTTTTTAATTCGTTTTCCTTGAATCCTAGTGAAGTAACGGCTTCTTGGTCGTTTGTTGATCAATATTTTGGTGAGGCAAACGGAGGAGGTCATTATTTGGATACAACCAAACCACAAAACAATATAGATAAAGGAGTGGCTCGTTTTATATATGATACTCGTTGTGCAATTGTACATAACAAAGAGTCTGAGTTCCATATACAATATAATAACTATGAGGATTATAAGGACATAGTACCTTTGATGCGTTCGATAAATGATATTATGGCAAAAAAGATACTGGAGATTATTAATAGTCTGACCCCTTTAATTCATTATAAATCACAAAAGCTGGATTTGTATTAAAGTAAAGTTTATGTCAAATCAAACATCAGATAATAATAAACGAATAGCGAAGAATACTCTTCTTTTATATCTACGAATGTTCTTTACGATGGCTGTATCTCTTTATACGAGTAGAGCTGTATTAAATACATTAGGAGTAGTAGATTATGGTGTATATAATGTTGTTGGTGGTATAGTTGTGGTATTCTCGTTTGTAAATGGAGCTATGGCTACAGCTACACAAAGGTATATAACGTTTGCATTAGGTAAAGAAAATATAAACTGGTTAAAAACTGTTTTTTCAACAGCTTTACAGATTCATATTATGTTAGCTTTTGTTGTTGTGCTATTAACAGAAACCATTGGCTTATGGTTTCTTTATAATAAGATGCAAATACCTGTAGACCGTATACCGGCAGCCTTTTGGGTTTTACAGTGTTCGATAGGTGCAAGTGTCATTATGATATTAAGTGTTCCGTATAATGCTACAATTATTGCTCATGAAAAGATGTCTGCTTTTGCATACATTTCTGTGCTTGAGGTAACTTTGAAGTTAGTAATTGTATATTTGCTTTTAATATCGCCTTTTGACAAGTTAATTTTCTATGCGATTCTTTTCATGTTAGTTCAGTTAGGAATTCGTATTTGCTATAGTACTTATTGTCAACGTCATTTTAAAGAAACTATATATCGTAGAGTCTGGAATAAAAGTTTGTTTAAAGAAATGCTAGGTTTTGCAGGTTGGAATGTATTCGGTAATATGGCTGGTATGCTGTCCGCACAGGGGGTCAATCTAATATTAAATGTATTCTTTGGACCTGCGATAAATGCTGCTCGTGGTTTAGCTGTCCAAGTTCAAACAGCAATAGTACAGTTTGCAACTAATTTTCAGATGGCAGCTAATCCACAGATAACGAAAACCTATGCGCAAGGTGATTTGGAAAGTATGCATAAGTTGATAATACGTACATCACGTTTAACTTTCTTTTTGCTCTTTATGTTTACATTACCATTGTTTTTTTATGCTGAAGGTATTTTAAAATTGTGGTTAAAAATAGTACCTCAGTATACAGCTATATTTCTTCAGCTGTCTTTGTTGGTATCTATTGTTGATGGTGTAGCCAATCCTTTAATGATAGGTGCTCAAGCAACAGGTAAAATAAGAAAGTTCTTAACTGTTATTGCTGTAATTGCATTAATGATAGCACCAGTTTCATATGTTGTTCTAAAGCTAGGTGCTAAACCTTATATGGTATATATTGTTCATCTGGTAATTTGCTCTAGCATTTTTGTTGTTCGTCTCTACTTAATTAAACCATTGATAAATCTTAATATTATTCAATATTACAAGGAATTATTTTCTAGTATTTTTCCCGTTGCTTTTATAAGTACGCCTATAGCATATTTTATTTCCGTTTTCATGGAGGAAACTCATATCGTATCATTATTTTTAGGAATGGGATTATGTATACTTGTTGTATTGCTAACTACTTATCTTTTTGGTTTGGAAAAGAGAGAAAGAATGTTTGTTAATAATAAATTATCATCAATTTTATGCAAGGTAAAACATTAAAAAAAAGGTTGTTGTTCGTTGGGAATGATGTAACAAATCCTAATTCTTGGTCTGGTACTCCTTATGCTATATATACAGAGTTTATTAGACAAGGAGTTGAAGTTGTTACATATAATCCTTATAAATGGAAGCAGAATAGGATATCTAATATATTAGTTCGTATTTTGCGTAAAACTATATTGCCTTCTTTGGGCAATGAATTATCAGTTTGGGATCAATTGATTTTAAGTATCTTAATTAAAAGAAAATTAAAAAAAGAAGGGATTGATATTGTATTCTATACTACAGGAAATGGCGCTAGTATATCGTGTAAAAAGATTAAGTCTTATCTTTTTGCCGATGCTATAACTCATGAAAGATATAAGTTCTATCCTTACGCTAGGAAAAGAAGTAAATGGAAAGATAAGCTTTTAAATTTTTTACTAATTAATTCTGAAGATAGACAGTTCCTTTCTATGGAGCATATTTTTACCCAATCTGATTGGGTGAAAAATTATCTCATTAGTAATTTAGGTTATTCCGCAGATAAAGTAGAAAAGGTTGGTTTCGGGCTGAACGTAAAGCTTCTTAAAGAAGAAAAAAATTATGATAATAACTTATTATTGATAGTTCTTCGAAAAGGAAATGAAAAATTAAAAGGTCTTTGTTTGTTATTAGAGGCATTTCAAGTAGTTAAAAAACAAATACCGGATGTCAGACTAGCTGTTGTAGGTACCGATGGCGAAAAACAAGATGGCGTAACCTATTATTATAACCAACCTCGTTCTGTAACATTAGAGTTATTCAATCAAGCGACTTTATATGTTATGCCTGCTTTAAATGAACCAAATGGCCAAACATATTTGGAGGGTTTGGCTAATAAGGCTCCTATTGTAGGCTTGAATCGATTTGCTTTCCCTGAATTCTCTGGTTATGGTAAATATGGTTATATATGTCAAAAGGAGGATCCTAAAGAACTAGCTGATATTCTTATACAAGCATTAAGTAATAAAGAAAGCTTAAAGGATAAGGCAAATGCTGGCTACAATTATGTAGCAAATCTTAATTATAATTGGGAAAATATTGTTAAACGATTTATAGAAGTAATTTTTCAGTAGTATATGAGACCATTACACATTATAATGCCAATGGCTGGTGAGGGGAGCCGTTTCTTGAAAGAGGGATGGACTACTCCTAAACCATTGATTAAGTTGCACGATAAAGAATTGTTTCTTCGAGCTATCGGGAGTGTCAAAGTTGAGGATGCTCCTATGAAGTATTCGTTTATTGTTCGACAAGAGCATATAGACAAGTATCAAATTGATGAGAAGATAAAGCATATTCTTCCTGATGCCAACATCTTTTCTGTTCTGAAAACCACAAGAGGTGCTGTCGAGACTTGTTTGATGGCTCGTTCTGCTATTGCACCAGAAGATTCCATTGTCGTGATGGATTGTGATTTGGAGTTTAAGAGCAAGGATTATGTAGAAAATATCGAGTCTATTCTGACTAAGCCAATAGAAGATGTAGATGGTGGAATGCTGGTATCTTTCGACTCAGACCTTCCAAAGTATAGTTATGCTGAGGTGGATGAGGATATGAATGTTATAAGAACCGCAGAGAAAGAGGTGATTTCTCACCATGCTTTATGTGGTGCTTATTTCTTTTCAAAAGCCCAGAGTTTCCTGAATGCTGCAGATGCAATGTTGGCTGATACTCACTTTTCAAAACCTGAGTTCTATGTATCTTTGCTCTTCAATACACTTTTGCAGAAAGGTGAGCATGTAAAGTTAGCTAAAATGGAGGAGTATTACTCATATGGCACTCCAGAAGAACTTAAACGATATATGTAAGATGGCACAGGTTAAATTGTTGATAACAGATTTCGATGGAACTCTAGTTGATACTTTTAAAGCAAACTTTTTGGCTTACCAAAAGGCTTTTGATAAATATGGGTTGGGGTTAACCGAACAACAATATCGTGAATGTTTTGGTTTCCGATTTGATGATTTTATGGATCACATGGGTATAAAGGATGATGAGACCAAACAATTTATCAGATTGGCTAAAGGTGAGTTTTATCCTTTATATTTTGATAAGTTGGTTGTTAACCATTCTCTCTTGAACTTGTTAAAGACATTCAAGCAATCTGGTGGTTTAACTGCAGTTGCCTCTACTGCTAGAAAAGAGAATTTGATGAATGCATTAAATTTTATCGATGCGGCAGATGCTTTCTCTTTGATACTGGCAGGAGAAGATGTAAAACATGGTAAGCCAAATCCTGAGATATATAATACGGTCTTGGAAAGACTGAACATCCTTCCAGCCGAAGCAATGGTATTTGAAGATTCATCAGTTGGCATAGAGGCTGCAAAACAATCGGGTATAAATTTTGTAATAGTAAATTCTTGTTTTTTTAGTTAGAAATGAATACATCCGTTAAGAATCGGGGGGGCGAATCTCCTATATTGATGCATTGAAAGGCTTACTTATCATTTTAGTAATCATTGGACATTCTAATGTTAATCTGATAGTACCAAGGACGGTTCAGGCAATATATACGGTTCATATGCCATTATTCTTTGTACTTTCTGGGTTCTTTCTACATAGGAATGAATCGATTAAAAAACAATTGAAAAAAAGCTTTAAGAACTATATTGTGCCATATGTACTTACTTGTTTGGTTTGTCTTGTAACGATACTTGTAAAATGGTATTTGACACAAGATCTGAAATATGAAGGCATATGTGAGGAATACTTAAAAAGATTATTATTTGTTCAAATTGCCAGGACCTCCGATATTGGGCCAATATGGTTTCTAGTTGCACTATTTTGGGGGCAGAATATTTTGATTTTTTTAAGAGCAAAATTATCTAAGATTCAACTGTTTTGTTGCATTATAGTTTTGGCATTATGCCCGATGATACTATCTGATAAAGTATTTGTGCCGTTTTCTTTTTTTCAGGGATTAACGGCTCTTCCTTTTTTGTATGTTGGATTTATGTTAAAGACATATCGTGAATATATAGAGAGTATCGTTAAGGATAAAATTTGTCTAGTTCTGATAGGTGTGTTATGGGCTGTTTATGTATTGCTTGGTAATGTAATGAGAATTTCTTTTGTGGATTTCCCAAATGGATGTACTTCATATGTAGTAAGCCTATTTGCTTCATTAGTTGTCTTGTACTATTCAAAATATATAGATTTCACCTGGCTGCGTGCGATAGGTAGACATACTTTGTTGATTTTGTGTGTGCATACTTTAGTACTTCCATATGTCTCCAAGATAGGTTCCTTGCATACAGATGCGCTTTATACGTCATTGGAAATTATAGCTGATGTATTAATCTCGATAATAATTAGTTTTGTTATTGTAAAATTAAAAAAAGTTTTTGTTTATGGAAATACAAGTAAAAGGTCATAGTGGATGCCAGATAGATATTGTCAATGACGGCAACAATCTGTATATCTATAAGAGTACACATGACCCTAAATACATCAATCGCCTTTATTTGCAAGCTAAAAAACAGCAAGAGGCATGTAAAAGAGCTTATCAGCATATACGTATTCCTGAAATCTTTAAGATAGACAAAACAGATGAACATCTCATTATCAAGATGGAGTACGTGTATAGCAAGAACTATATCGATTATTTTGAGGATGCCGGGTTCGACAATATCAATTATTTCGTCAAAGCCTTGAAAATCTTCATGAATGCCGAAATAGAAGATTCTCCTCTTCAAAAGGTCAATACTCAGGTTGTTAAAAACAAATTCCTGGATGTTTGTAACAAATGTCATGTAAATGAATTCTTGAAAGGTGACAATGAGGTGGAGATTTTGCTGGAGAAATGCAGTAGGGTGTTTGAGCAGCTTCCAATTGAGATAGAAATCCCGATGGGGAAGTGCCATGGTGATTTGACATTCTCAAATATCCTCTTCAATGGTAACAATTATTATCTTATCGACTTTTTAGATTCTTTCATAGAGTCTCCTTTGCTCGACCTTGTAAAGATTCGTCAGGATTCTCAGTATGAATGGTCCCGATTGATGTATGAAGGAGATATTGACTTGGTAAGACTGAGCATCATATCTCAGAAGATAGACCATGAGATAGATTCTTACTATTCGCAGTATGTTTGGTATCGTGAATATTATCATGTTTTTCAACTGATGAACTTCTTGCGTATCTTGCAGTATGCCAAGGAGGAGAAAGTTACAAATTATCTTAAGAATGTAATCAATTCAATGTTATGAGTTTGAGTTTAATAGTGCCCATTGCGGCTGACCGTCCTGAATATGAGCATACGATGCCGTATGTTTTTAACTTTGCGGAAGATGGTGTTTTGTTTTGTATCAAGTCTATTCTAGGTTTGGATTTAAGAAAGTTCGAGCATATATATATTGTGATTTTGGACAAACTTGATCAGAAATATCATCTGTCAGAATTGCTAAATATGCAGTTCCGTAATTTAGGATTATCAGAAAAGGCGAAAGTCTTATCCTTGAAAGTTCCTACAAAATCACAGGCAGAAACAATATACGAGTGTGTGAAGCAAGAACAGATAGAGGGTGGTATCTTCGTAAAGGATGCAGATAGTTATTTTAGCTGTGATTTTACCGAGACCAATGGTATTGCCATTTATCCACTTGACAAATTGGATATGGTGAATCCTCACAACAAAAGTTATGTTGACTTGGATGATCAGTTCTATATTACCAACATTATTGAAAAGAAGATTATCAGTAGATATTTCAATGCCGGTGGCTATCTTTTCGAGAGTGCCAGCCTGTTCTGTTCATATTATGAGCGATTGAGTCATTTCGAAAAACTTTATATGTCTCATATCGTTTATGCTATGTTGCTTGACAATAAGTCTTTCAGACCTTTTGAGGTAGAGGATTATCAAGATTGGGGAAACAAGAGTATGTATTACTATTCATTGAAAAAGGTTTATGAGACAAATTAGGTTATTCTGACTATTTGCAAAAATCTAAAATAGCAGAATTACCAGGTAAGGTAATGGTTGTATATACTCAGTATGAAATCGGATTATCTGAACAGGTACAAGTCATTTCGTATGAATATACAGAAGAATGTATAGTAAAAGCTGGAACTGAATTTAAGCAATCTACAAGTTTGGGCTTTCAGATGGGGAAACTCGCGTCTTTAAAAGGTCAATTGGATGCAGTAGTTACAAGCCATATAGATAGTTCTATCTCTTCAACTTTGAAAACGAGTAAAAAAATCACTCAAACATATCGGCTTCAAGAAGGAGTAGAATCCGGAAAGCAAGCTGTAAAAAAATATATATGAACGAATTCCTGTTTATTATAAGTTTGAGTTGCTTCTTAAAAAACAGTGTAGATTCTGTAATAATACAAGAATATTGCCAATAGAGGTTTACAAGCGTATACCAAAGGTCGCAACGCGAGTAACTATCTATTACACAGATAACACAAGGCAAACCATTGACACGGGGTTTGTATCTATAAATTAAATTGCTTTATGTCATTTCAATCAAATAACAACAAGCGAATAGCGAAGAATACTTTGCTTCTTTACTTCCGAATGCTCTTTATGATGGTGGTGTTGCAGTACACGAGTCGAGTTATATTGAATGTGTTGGGAGTGAAAGACTTTGGAATATATAAATAAGGAAAAAATAAATTCACTATGAAAGAATTCAAAGATATTAAAGTAGCAGTAGCCGGAACAGGCTATGTTGGTCTGAGTATAGCAACCCTGCTATCTCAGCATCATCATGTAACAGCAGTAGATGTAATCCCAGAAAAGGTGGAGAAACTCAACAATAAGGTTTCTCCAATCCAGGATGATTATATCGAAAAGTATTTGGCAGAAAAGCCATTGAACCTCGTGGCAACCCTTGACGGCAAGGAAGCCTATAAGGATGCAGACTTCGTGGTCATAGCAGCACCAACCAACTATGACCCAGTAAAGAACTACTTCGATACATCCCATGTAGAAGAAGTTATCGACCTGGTTTTGGAGGTGAATCCAGATGCAGTGATGGTCATTAAGAGTACCATCCCAGTAGGCTATACTCGTAGCCTATACTTGAAGTATGCCAAGAAGGGAGTGAAGAAGTTCAACCTTCTCTTCTCTCCTGAGTTCCTTCGTGAAAGCAAGGCCCTCTATGATAACCTTTACCCAAGCCGTATCATCGTAGGCTATCCAAAGATTATCGAGCGTCCAGAGTTTGCAGAAGAGAACGAGGCAATCAAGTCTGTAACCAATGTCGAGATGTTGAAGGAAGCAGCCAAGACTTTCGCCGCTTTGTTACAGGAAGGAGCCATCAAGGAGAACATCGATACCCTTTTTATGGGCATGAAGGAAGCTGAGGCTGTTAAACTCTTCGCCAATACCTATCTGGCATTACGAGTAAGCTACTTCAATGAGTTGGATACATACGCAGAGGTAAAGGGACTTGATACCAAGGCAATCATCGATGGTGTAGGTCTTGATCCACGAATCGGCACGCATTACAATAATCCAAGCTTCGGTTATGGTGGCTATTGCTTGCCAAAGGATACCAAGCAGCTCCTGGCAAACTATGCCGATGTTCCAGAGAACCTGATAGAGGCCATCGTAGAGAGCAACCGTACCCGTAAGGATTATATTGCTGATGCCGTACTCCAAAAGGCCGGTTATTATAATGAGAATAGTACTTTCGATGCTAGCAAGGAGCACAATTGTGTTATTGGTGTCTATCGCTTGACCATGAAATCAAACAGCGATAACTTCCGCCAATCTGCCATTCAGGGCATCATGAAACGTATCAAAGCAAAGGGTGCTGGGGTTATTATTTATGAGCCAACATTGGAAAAAGGAAGCACATTTTTCGGTAGCAAGGTTGTAAATGATATGGATGCATTCAAGAAGCAGAGCCAGGCCATTATTGCTAACCGTTACGATGCATGTTTAGATGATGTAAAGGAGAAGGTATATACTAGAGATATTTTTAGAAGAGATTAAGATTATGCTAAGTTATAATATAGATTTAACGGGTAAGACCATCTTGGTTACAGGTGCTGCTGGATTCATAGGCAGCAATTTGGTGAAGCGATTGTTTCACGATGTAGAGAATATCAAGGTTATTGGTATTGATAGCATTACCGATTATTATGATGTCAATATCAAGTATGAACGTTTGAAAGATATAGAAGCAATTGGAGGTGATTGGACTTTTGTTCATGATTCAATTGCCAACAAGGAAGCTATTGAGAAAATCTTCTCAGAGAACAAGATTTCTGTAGTGGTGAACCTTGCAGCTCAGGCTGGAGTACGTTATAGTATTACCAATCCTGATGCTTATATTCAGAGTAACCTCATTGGTTTCTATAACATTCTTGAGGCTTGTCGTCATCACGAGGTAGAGCACTTGGTTTATGCTTCTTCATCATCTGTTTATGGATCTAACAAGAAGGTTCCATATTCTACAGATGATAAAGTGGATAATCCAGTAAGTCTATATGCAGCCACTAAGAAGAGTAATGAGTTGATGGCGCATGCTTATAGTAAACTCTATAATATTCCAAGCACAGGTTTGCGTTTCTTTACTGTATATGGGCCAGCGGGTCGTCCTGATATGGCATACTTTGGTTTTACCAACAAACTGGTGAAGGGTGATACCATTAAGATCTTCAATTATGGTAACTGTAAGCGTGATTTTACCTATGTTGATGACATCGTTGAGGGCATCGTCAGAGTGATGCAGCATGCGCCAGAGAAGCAGAATGGAGAGGATGGATTACCAATTCCTCCATATAAAGTATATAATATAGGTAACAGCCATCCAGAGAACTTGCTGGAGTTTGTAAGCATTTTGCAGGAAGAATTGATTCGGGCAGGTGTATTACCTGAGGATTATGATTTTGAGGCGCACAAGGAACTTGTGGCAATGCAGCCTGGCGATGTTCCTGTAACTTATGCCGATACTACTCCATTGGAAGAGGACTTCGGATATAAGCCTGCCACTCCATTAAGAGAGGGACTGAGAGTTTTTGCTGAGTGGTATAAGGTGTATTATAAGTTAGGAGATATAAAATAATAAATTTTCTGTTACTTATTGTCTTTTGCGGTAACTACTCAGCACCCCTATGGGCATGAGTAGTTACAAATCAAAATAATTAGAAAATGATGAATATATTCAAAAAAATACGTTCGTTTTGTATTAGGCATTTCTATAGTTTAGAACAACAAGCGCGGATAAGTGGTGTGAAGATGGGGAAAAATAACCAGATATTTGGAATATTTTGGAGTTCGGAGCCTTATTTGATCGAAGTTGGTAACGATTGTCAGATTACAGGTGGAGTGAAATTCTTTACTCATGGGGGGGCAAAGGTTGCTAGAATAATCGATTCTTCTTTTGATTGTTTTGGAAAGGTAAAAATTGGTAATAATGTATATATAGGAACTAATTCCATGATAATGCCTGGAGTAACTGTTGGTAATAATGTTTTAATCGCAGCTGGTAGTGTTGTAACACATTCCGTTCCTGACGATGTTGTTATTGGTGGTAATCCTGCTCATATAATTTGTTCGTTTGAAAATTATTATGAGAAGAATAAGCATTATAATATTGGTACCAAAGGATTATCTTCTGAAGCAAAAAAGCAAGTTTTGTTAAGGCTAGAAGACTTTAAGTTTATAAAAAAGAAAATGTTAAATTTTAAATAAACCATGGGGAGTGATTCAAAAAACAAACGATTAGCAAAGAATACCATTTACTTGTATATTCGAATGCTATTTGCTGTTTGTATCAACCTTTACACTTCTAGATTGCTTCTGAAATATCTAGGAGTTGAAGATTATGGTGTTTATAATGTTGTTGGTGGTATTGTTGCACTTATGATGTTTGTCAATACAGCAATGAGTGGTGCAATATTATTAGAGGGATGGAATAAGGTATTTGCTAGTTTGATAATAAATACACTGTTCATTACTATGTCTGTTTTAGTTTTATATACAAATTATAGAACTTTCATGGTGTCTATAAAAAAAATGAAACGATGAAAAAAATATTTGTCTTACTATTTTTGGGTAGTTTGGAAAATATGTGTGTTGCTCAAATACCATATTTTGCAAAGACGGTCGGACAGAATAGAATGTATGCTTATACATCTATGAAAGTGCGCCCTGGTATTAATTCACAGGAATCCTATACTACTTTTCAGTATGGGTTGAGTAATTCATTGGCTACAGGTTTAGATTTGTGTACCAGCAATGGTAACAGCTATGGGGAGCTTGGATGAGATATGGTGCTTGCTTGTCTAAAGAAAATAAGTTGTACTTAGATGGTTTTAAGCCATTGGATAAGTTTGATGCCCTACATGAGGTAGGTGATTTCTATGAATTTGTGAAAACAAAAAAGGTTTCTATCTGTCAATGGATCAAGGAATTGAAAAATTCAAAATGCCTTTTCCTTTATAATGCCAAAGATCTGGCTTCATTCAGAAATTACATTTTTCAAAAGATTAAAAAGAAGTTATGCTAAATATATTTTCTAAGAAAGATCGTATGATACTACGATCAGATATGTGGAATCTAGGCTTCGTTACTGACAATGTTGCTGATGTAATCTATTCTGACCATCTCAACATTCATTGGATGAAGCATGACTATAAGGACAGATGGTTTGCTGATCCTTACCTATTAGAAGTTACTGACAATCATATAGTCGTATTGGTAGAAGAGTTTTGCTATAAAATTCGTAAAGGTCGTATAGCAAAGCTTGTGATTAGCCGTCCAGACTATGTACTGCAAGATATGAAGATTATCTTGGAGTTGCCAACACATCTTTCATTCCCAGTCATCTATGAAAAGGATGGGCAAGTATATGTAATGCCGGAAAATTCCAAAAGTGGTGGTATCAATATTTATCGTTATAATGCAGAGTATGAGCGATTGGATTTAGTTCATGAAGTTGGGAATTTACCACTTACTGACGCTACGATAGTAAAGTTCCATTCTGGTGAAGAGTATGTGTTTAGCACAAAGTTGCCTAACCCTAATGGTAATAAATTGGAAATCTATCTATTTGATGGTGAATCAATGAAAATGGAAGGAAATGCAATTTCATCTATTTCTTTTTCTAGTAATATTGCTAGAAATGCAGGTGATGCTTTCTATGTAGGTGAACAAATGTATCGCCCTGCCCAAGATTGTAACAAATGCTATGGTAATGGTCTGAATATTCAGCAAATTAATAGAGTAGGGGATAAGTTCGAGTTTAAAACTGTTGCGGAGTTCCATTCGGACAATCCTAACTATGGATTAGGCTATCATACTTTCAATATGAAAAATGGTCTGATAGTAGTAGATGGTCATCGTTTGCGCTTTCCACGCATGGTTAAATTGCTACGTATTTTATCAAAAATAAGATAAGGTTATATGATAACAACAAAATCAGAAATAAAAGAATATATTGATGCGGATCTTGATTTTGTAAAGGAACGTAATTTGTTAGTTTTATGGTTGAAGGGAAGTGAATTCTATCCAGTAGTAAAACTAATGACTTGCCTTCGCCATTATGAGTATTACTACAATAAGTCTCAAGTCGCAAAATTATCACCGATAGAGTTCTTTAAAAAGCATTGGTGGCGCTTTTTCTATCGTAGAACCCAGTTGAAGTATTCTCTTTATATAGGAGTGAATGTTGCCGGTAAAGGGCTACACCTTATGCATCCAGGATTCCGCTATATAATGGAGCATACATTAGGAGAAAATTGCACAGTCCTTCCAATGGTGCTAGTCGGTAAAAAATGCCCTGGTATTCAAGCAACTGCAATTATTGGCAATAATGTGTATTTGGGAAATGGTTCAACCGTTTTGGCTCCAGTTTCTATTGGTGATAATGCTGTTGTCGGTGCAGGTGCAGTTGTTACTCATGATATACCTGCTGATGGCGTATATGGGGGGGTACCTTCGAAAAGATTGAGGAGCCTATGAAGATAATGTTTATAAATTATGGATTAGCAATGGGCGGTGCTGAGGTTATTGCTGCCAATTATCTTTCTAAGATGAAAGAAAAAGGACAAGATGTTTGCTTGTTAGAGTTGATGCATCGCCCAACATTTCTTTATAATAAGTTGGTTAAGGAACATATCCCTATATTTTCGGTTTTGCACAATGATGATATTCTGTTATATAAGGTGATTAATAAGTTCTTTGGTAGAAAGTTCTCTCTTGGTAAGATTCCACGTATCATAGATGATGTAAAGCCAGATGTTATCCATTTACAGATGTACTCTGAATTGCTTGATTTAGAGAAGTTTGGATTAAATAAAGTTTTCCTTACAATTCATTCTGATTTAAATAGATATTTAAGACCTCTATCTGAGTATGGAAAAGGAAAATTACAGAGTATGATGCAAAAAGGCATGCATGTAATTGTTCTTTGTGAAAGGGCCAAAAAGGATGTCTTAGCATTTTGTCCTTCTGCCGATGTACATGTCATTCCTAATGGATTGGATATAGATTATATAAAGAAACAAAAGTATGATAGAAATCAGTTGTGCAAAGAACTTGGTATTTCTTCTAATACTTTTATTCTTGGTCATGTTGGTAGATTTCATAAGGTAAAAAATCATGATAAATTAATAGATATCTTTGCTTGTTTGCATCAGCAGAAACCTAATTCTGTCTTGGTCTTAGTTGGTGATGGTACAGCTAAAGAAAGGGCACATTTAAAAGAGGTTGTATCCCAAAAAGGTCTAAAAGATTGTATTAAATTCTTAGGAGTTCGTTCTGATGCTACTGCAATAATGAGTTGCTTTGATGCCTTTGCTCTTCCTTCATATCAGGAAAGTTTTTCCCTTGTCTTGGTAGAAGCACAAGCTCATCACGTAAGATGTCTGGCTTCTGATACTGTTCCTGAAGAGGTAATTTGCAATGACAATTGCTTTGCTCTTTCTATTAATGAATCATCAGAAAAGTGGGCTTCACTCTTGTTGGATACTTCGGTAAGGAAAGAAGGTGTGAAGTCTATCTATGATTTTGATATTAATAAGGTTTTGGCTGATACCAATGCTTTGTATAATAACGTATTATAAATATTAAAAGTTTTTAGAGATGAGACCATATTGGGATGATCTATCAATGTTCTTATATGTATTGATGGGAGTAGTATCTTTTATTTCCTTAAATTTGGCATTGAAATATAGAGAAAAAAATAAGTCTAAGTCTTTGCTATATTTGTCCTATGGTATTATAGTATGGACTATTTTTGCATCATTTCGAGTTGTAGCTTATGAAATTGGTGGTTCTGATGCAATTACTTATATTGGCTATTTTGAAAAATGTACAACTGGTGCAAAAGTGTTTCCTTATAGTGATCATATGGATTGGCTTATGGGGGTTATTATCAAGGCTATACGATATTGTACAAGTAATCGATATTTGTTTTTTATCATAATCTATGGTTTTATGTCTTGGACATATTATTACTTTTGCTATAAATTTGCGCCCAAAAAGTCATCTTCAATACCATATTTTTTGTTGTTCTTCTTGTATCTAAGAAGTTTTTGCTCGTTAAGAAGTAATTTTTGTATCAGTTTAATTTTGCTGGGATTGGTAGGCCTATTTTATCTCAAAAATTATAAGGTTTATCTCATAACTTTCTCTTCTGTTCTGGTACATAAGGCGGGTCTGGTATTTGCAATGGTCTTACCTTTTTTGCAGGTTTTTAAAAAAAGGAAATTATCTGTTCCTATTGTTATAGCGTTAATAACTATTAGTTCTTTGTTGGCGTCTATGTTACAAATGTTTTTCCTGTCTTCTTTTGCGGATGTGGATTTAGGTGGTGCTTATCAGAGTTATGCAAGTGCGAGTCTTGAAGGAGGAGGCTTTTTTGATAATGCGTGGAAAATTGCAATGGAACAAATGGCATTAGGAGTGTTGATGTTCTTTAATATAAAGAATCTAAGGAGAAGGTGGGGCACTTTTGATGAAGTTGATAAAAAGCGTATAGAAATTATATACTTAATTTGTGTATTTGATTTTATGCTTATACCAGTTAATTATATTATGAGCATTTGGAGAGGCTATGAGTTCTTTTACGCAGCTCGATTGGTGATGTGGGGAGAAGTTATAGCTTCGTCCCACATAGCAAAGTATCGAATAGTGAAGTTTTTAATCTTTGCTGCATTTGTAGCATGGATGATTTTCCGAGTTGAGCGAACTTATGAGGATAGTGCTCTTATGCCATATTTTTTTGAACCTTTGCAATATATTTGAATATGAAAAGAAAAATTATATTTTTTATTCCTTCTGGCTGTGGAGGCGCTGAGCGTCAGGCGATAGTAATCTCTAGATGCTTGAGCGATGATGAATTTAATGTGACTTATCATATATTTGGTCCAAGTAACCAATTGGAAAAATTTTTACCAACCGAGCGTGAAGTCGTTTTCCATAAAGAACCCGTGTTTACTCATAATTTGATAAGCAATATTCGTAAGATTATTAAAACTGAAAAGCCTGATGTGGTTTATGGTTCAGAAATGCCAGTTAACTGGCGCTTAATTCTTGCATCTCGATTTTTGAAATGTAGAGTAATTCTCAGAAATGATAATTATCTGTATACGCAAAGCTTGGCTCAAAAACTAAGACTTGCGCTCAGCTATCCCTTTGCCAACTATATAATAGCTCAAACTGACGAGATGAGAGATGGGTTGATTAAAGGACTGCATCTTTCAAAGAGTTTGGTTCATACGGTGGCTAATGCTATTGATAAGGATTATATAAAGAAGTGTGTTTCTGAAAAGAATCCATTTGATGTTTCAAAGAAAGTACGTTTTGTGGCAGTAGGAAGATTTCATGCCGTGAAAGGATTTGATATGTTGGTTAAAGCTTTTAAAATAGTAAAGTCTACTATCCCATATTCAGAGTTGTATATAATTGGTGACTATCATAAAGATAGTCCAGTGTACCAAGATGTGCAAAAATATATAGAGAAAAATGGATTAAAAGATTCTGTAGTATGTACTGGTTTTAAGGTAAATCCTTATGTATATATGAAAAATGCTGATTGTTTTGTCTTGTCTTCTAGAAATGAAGGCTTGCCTAATGTTATGATTGAAGCTTTATATCTAGGAACACCAGTTGCAGCGATGAAATGTATTCCTGTGATAGAGCGAATAATATCAGAGGGTAATACTGGTTATTTGGCAGGAAAAGAGAATATAGAAGAGCTTGCAGAAGCAATGATTAAAGCTTCTAAGTTAGGACGCATAGAAACAACTTATAATGTGAATACGGAAGAAAAATTCGTTGAAATATTCAGACAGGTTTAATGGGTGATGGAATTCACGCTTGTGCATTCTATAATACTAGAAAAATAATGTGGCAGGGACGGAAAGTAGGGAGATATTTATGAGCTACTTTTCTTTTCCTTATGAGTACATCCCTGCCTTTTTTATTTTGTTAAGGAACAGATGGTAAAGTGGAATTCTGTTCGTAAGCATCCAACCCCTATTTGGGCGGTTTGCCAGATAAGTATTATCTTTGCGCCATATTTCATTTAAAACTTGAATAATATGGCAGTAAGTAGCAAAGATCTTGAGACCTTGTGGCAGCGCTACACAGTGGAAGCTGTACCAGCAGGAATCTTCGGACGAAGAGTCTGATGAATTCTCGGAGGCAACCAATCCCAAGGGAGATTTGAGTAAGCACCCAGACCACTATAACACCATGCAAACTGAGACTTGTGTGGTTCATGAGTGTGACTTGGAAAAGGTCAAGGCTGCTGGTCGTATGTGAGACGCATCTTCGTATCAGCTCTCCGTGATTACAAGGATGCCTTGGCACAGGCGTTTATAGATTTGATAGGCCTATTATATAAGTTAGAGGTTGAAAATCAAGTCTTGGGACGCTCGGAGAAAGAGATAGTCAAGCACAGAGGAGAAGAAGCTGTTCCGGTCTTGCATGAACTGAATCAGCGAGCTACCGCCTTGCTGAAACAGTTTGAAAAGCAGAAGGTCAAGTTATCCAGCAAGCTCAAACAAGCTCTGACTTATATGTTCAAGCATTGGGAAGAGTTGATAGCATATGTGATGATAGGCAGCGTGCTGATAGATAATAACTGCTGTGAGCGAGCAGTTCGCCCATTTACGAATCTCCGAAAGAACTTCGGTGGTTTTAGCAGTGAAAGAGGAGCGAGGGTTACGGCGACCTACCTTACTTTTGTCGAAACATGCAAGCTGATGGCAAAGGTACTGCTGGATTTCTTTAGAGGTTTCTTTGACATGGTAGTGGCGGGAAGACAAGATTATCCTGACATGACTAAGGCTCTCTTATGTTAAACATAGATAAAAATCAAAAAAGTTCAATTCTTGGAAATATGCTTTACCCCCAGTAAACACTGGGGGCTGAGCTATATTGCCATAGGGGTTGGATGCTTATGCGCAGCTTCCTTCTGGATAGTTACGATGGCAACAACACCAAGCTGCTCATGGCGATGAAGTGCATCGGACTGGCCAAAATCAACGAGCACAAAGCCATGCAGGTGAATGTGAATGGTGGTAATAATCAGATTCTGCCCAATGCCGGGAGTGCCAGGCAGGAGATAAAAGGATAAAAGAAATATGGGAAAGAAAATCTTGGTAGTTAATACTGCAGGTCTTGCTATGGGTGGAATAACTACCCATATGTTTAATTACATTGAAAAGCTTGATCGTAGTATAGTAAAAATAGATGTTGTAGTTACTGGTATTTATGAAGAAACAGTATTAGAACAATTAAGGCAATTGGGATGTGGAATCTTTTTTCTACCTGACAGAAAAAGTAAAGTGCTTAAATATAGTTATGCCCTATACAATCTTCTAAGAAAGGGTAAGTATGATGCAGTGCATGTTCATGGTAGTAGTTGTATGATTGCTATCGATCTTTTTATTTGTTCATCAGCAAGAACCAAAATAATCATTGCCCATAGTCATAATACTCAATGTGACAACCCAAAGATGCATCATATACTAAAACCATGGATGCATTTCCTTTATACTGACGCTCTTGCGTGCTCGAGGGTAGCTGGCGAATGGATGTTTGGTAAACGATCATTTACAGTGCTACATAATGTGTTTGAATATCAGAAATTTGTGTTTAATAATGAACTGCGTCTATCAAAACGCAAAGAATTAGGAATAGATAAAGAAGAAGTTGCACTAGTAGTAGTAGGTTGGCTTTCGAAGGTAAAAAATCATTCATTTGCAATAGATATCATCAAACGCTTGAATGATAATCAATATAAGCTATTCCTTGTAGGAAAAGGTGATTTGCGAGATGAATTAGCTCGAAAGGCTGCTGATTTAGGCATTGCTAATCAAGTGCATTTTCTTGGGCTGCGTAGTGATGTTAATGAATTGTTGCAGGCTATGGACATCTATTTAATGCCGTCTCTGGGTGAAGGACTGCCTGTAGCGTTGCTTGAAGCTCAAGCTTCAGGTATTAAATGTATTGCATCAGATAAGATAACTACAGAAGTAGATCTAACAGGAGATACTAGATTCTATTCTCTAAATGAAATGCAAACTTGGATAAATGATATAAAACAATCTGATTTAGTCATCAATACTCGAATAAAACGTTCAAACTTGGCATTGAAAAAACTTCAAGAAGATTATGATATAAACAGAGAAATATTAAAATTAGAAAAAGTATATGGAATGTAAAGTTTTGACAAGAGATTCACAGCTTGATTTATATCGTGCATTGATAATGATATACATAGTATGCTGGATTCATGGTATTTATTGGTTTGATACTGCTAATGATGTGGTGAAATCAATCTCATTATTTGAGATGCCCATTATTTTCTTTATAGCTGGAGCTTCGCAAAAGTTATCGAAGCCTAAAGGGGTAGTTCAAACTATAAGAAATAGGTTTAAAAGGGTATTGTTGCCTTGGTATATTTTTTTAGTGCCATTGTTGTTATGGGTATTAACTCTTTCTTATTTTAACCCCGACCTCGGAAAATTTCATATTGATTTTTGGAGTCTTCATACAACAGAAATATTAAAATTGTTAGTTACAGCAGGCGATCATTCACCGCAGATTCCATTTCTCAATTATAACTGGTTCATTGTACCTTATTTTCTTATAGCTTGTTCTTTCCCCATTCAAAAAAAAATTCTAAAGTATGTAAGACCGTTAATTTATATGATTCTTCTACTTGGTGTATGCTTGGCAATAAGTAACGAAGTTTTTCCAGCCCATATACAAGTAAAAAATTTCTGCTATTATAATACTTTTTTTATGATGGGATTCTTTTTATACCGGAATATCAAAAAACAGTATATTTTAGCATGTCTTCCAATTTCATTAGGTATCATGGTCTATATGATTTTTTGGGGGGGGTACAAAACCTCTGTTCATAAATTCCCTTTAGACTTTTCATTCTTAGTTTATTGTACTTCTGCTATTGTGGTACTAAGTGCTTTATTTAGCTATATAAAGATTGGATATAATAGTCTATTGAATGATTGGAATAAAAACGGTTATTCAATATACTTATATCAATGCTTTACAGCCTTCTTTTTTTACAGTGTCTCATATTCCTGGCTTTACAGCATTGACTCTTTAATCTTGAGGAGTATTATTACTTTTCTTTCTCTATTAATAATCAATAGTCTCTTTTCTCTGTTAGTAGTTAGATATAACAACATAGCAATGCACATAATTAATTCTTGCGTCAATGCTAACATAAACAGAAGAAAGAGATGATAAACGATATACAATAATGATTGAATCTATTTTAAAAAAAATAATTAATTTCTGGCATAAGCCGTTTAATGTTCTATCTCAATTCGACTACATCTCATTTGATATATTCGATACGTTGATTGTTAGGAAATGCGGAGCTGCTACAAATATCTTCGACATTGTAGAAGATAAGTACAATGAAAGTGTATGTGATACGATTTGTGGCTTTAAGGAAGCAAGAATTGACGCAGAAGCAAAAGCACGAGCAAAATCAAAAAGGAATGAAATATCTCTAGATGATATATATACTGAATTATATTGTTTCTCCAGTTCGGTAAGAAACAAGTTGCAATCTATTGAAATCGAAACTGAAATCGATCAATGCGTTGGTAATAAGCCAATAGTGGAAATTTATAAAACTCTCATTCAAAAAGGGAAACAGGTATTCATAACTTCAGATATGTATTTATCGATAGATGTGATAGAGCATATTTTATCGAAAAATGAATTATCCGGTCCTAAAGTTTTATATTTATCATCTGATAGGAATGCAACGAAAAGAACTGGAAGTTTGTTTAAAGTATTGCTTTCTGAAAATGATCTCAAACCAAACAATATAATTCATATTGGTGACAATTTAAAGAGTGATTGTTTGATGCCTAGAAAACTAGGAATGCATTCGTTTTGGCTTTAAAAAACTATAATTATGAGTACATATAAATACTTTAATTGCGATTCGGACTCAAAGTATTTCAAGTTTGGCTATTCTGCCTTGGGACCTATACTGTGGGGGTATGTTCATTGGTTGAAAGTTCACCTTGAAAAGATGGGACTAGAGCGAATCTACTTTTTTTCTCGTGATGGTTACATCATGAAACAAGCATTTGAAATGCTCGATGGAGCAGAAAAGTTTGACACTTATTATCTTGAGGTATCAAGAAGAGCTCTTCGTGTGCCTATACTCTACAAAGATCCTTCATTCAACAATTTATTAACTATGTTGTCTGTAGGAGAAATTATATCGTTGATTTCAATTTTTGATGCAGTAGGTTTATCTATAGAAGACTATGATTTGCTGTTATCAAAGTATGGATTCAATAGAGACTCAATATTTTATCGTTCTTCTATATGCGATAACGAAAATTTATCATTGCTATACAATGAACTACTATCTGATATTATAAGTAAATCAAAAGAAGAATATAGCTTATTATCTCAATATATTAAGCAGCAAAAATTAGGAGGGAAGTTTGCTATTGTAGATATTGGATGGTCTGGTGGAATGCAGAGATTTTTAATTGACGCCCTGCGTGAAATGGATATTGAATGTGATATATATGGTTTCTATACAGGAATAGCACCTTATTTTAAACGAAACATTCAAAAAGGTGACTTACACATGTTTGGATATCTTTTTGACTTCAAAAACAATCCAAAGAGCGAAGATTTTAGAAGTTGTTTCGTTGGACTATACGAGATGCTTTTTTTAGAGAGAGGTGGGTCTGTGCAGAAGTATACAATGGAGAATGATAGAATAATTTCTGTTCGAAGTCCTTATGAATATGCTAATTCTCCTCAATTAATCGAACGAATAAAGGACGTTCAACACGGTGCGTTGAATTTTATCCAATGCATGGAAAAAAACAGCCAAAATATTGACGCATATTCAAAAGAATGTTTGGCTTATAATTTAAAGCATCAATGTACAATGCCTACTTCAAATGCAATTCACTTATTTGGGAATTTTGATTTCTTTGATGAAGGTGAGTGTACGAAATTGGCTGAAGCTAAATCCATATTGTACTACATCTTTCATTTTAAGGCTTTCAAAAATGATTTCCTTAAAAGTCATTGGAAGGTAGCTTTCCTTAGAAAGGTATTTTTGCTTCCTGTTTCATACTATCCGTTGTATGTTGCTGCTAAGAACATTTTAAAGAAGTAAAAAGGCTGTAGCCTTGTTAGATTTTATATAATTGTTATGGTTACTTGGCTCACCTGAAAAAGTGTGTGGATTAAGCATACAATCTTGTTAGTCTGAAGAGAAAGAATTTCTTGTCAATGATGCCCCGAAGTTGTGCTCTGAAATGCTTGACTTTCGCATTGAAAGATTCTGCCGAAGCATTGGTAGAGCGAAAGACAAAATAGTTAAGGATTTCATCTTCTCTATCGTACATAGCTGCCGCAATGTCATTGAAAGCCTTGTTGCCGAACTCTGCAACCTTACTGTACCATGAGCGTAAACTCAAAGCGCCCTGTTCCTTGGAACACCTTTGTGAGAAAATCATTCTAAGCGAATGAGTAAGCGTAAATGCCGTCT
>CDZH01040522.1_pt1 | contig 28976 bp, 21 predicted proteins | sample 557721 | NCBI WGS metagenome assembly CDZH01 (sample SAMEA3182062, study PRJEB8094) | gut metagenome | biome: human; feature: gut; material: Stool; isolation source: human stools | place: Canada | collected 2013-01-14 | reverse complement strand
AATGGATGGGATAGGATTGATTTAAGGCAATTATACCTGAAAGCTGTGAATAAATCTATTGCTTTTCGTGACGGCAAAAAAATAACGGGTATCCGGCTTTCACCAGATACCCGTTATTTTGTTCCCAATCCCGCCTGACAGATGCTCATTTCGTAATTTCGGTCTAAACCTGTTTTACGAACACCTGTCTAATACTGCGGACATTGTGCAAGCAAAAGAATGCGGAAATACTGGAGGCAGAGGCGTGCATAGACCACATACATATGCTGGTGAGTATTCCGCCGTACCTGAGTGTAGCACAGTTCGTGGGATTTCTCAAGGGAAAGAGCAGCTTAATGATCTTCGACAGGCACGCGAATTTGAAGTACAAGTATGGGTCGAGGAATTTTCGGTGCAGAGGATACTATGTGGATACTGTGGGGCGCAATAAAAAAATCATAGCGGAGTATATCCAAAACCAACCGGAGGAGGACTATGCCGCAGATCAGCATCAAAGAATATGTAGACCCGTTTACGGGCGACAAGAATAAGAAGGCATAAAAAGACAGCCGCTTGAAGCGGCTGCCTGAAATGGTAATGCGGTGTCAAACTTTCAACGCCCATTTTAGTGGCTACGGTCGGAATAGCCCCTTTGGGGGGCAGGTCAAACCACCAGTTTACTGGTGGTTATGATTTTGCGCATAGCGGGTATGCAGCGGGCAGAGCCTTATACTATAGCAGTGCAGCGTTGACTTGACTTATCAGTTGGCGCACAGTCCAGTCGTCGTTATGCAGCCGCTGGATGAAAACCTCCTGCTGGGGCGAGGTCAAGCGATGGGCTGTGATGCGGTGGAATTTATCTGCCAACCAGTCATAGCCGATATTCTCGCAGGCCTCCCCACGGGGTTCATGGACGTCGGAGACGATGCGGCGGCCATCCTTCAGCACCATGGCGGCTCGGCACAGACGGCGGGCGGGGAACTGGGCGTCCAGCTCCGGGTCGCATACGAAGGAGAGCCGACCCATCATGTCGATAACGGCGTCGTCGTTGGTGTTTTCCACCTGCTGGATGGAGAAGCCGTTATTGACAATGGCGGCGGCCACCGGATAGGCAATGTTGTATTGGGCGGCGTCGGCGCAGGAGGGGATACCCTTGGACAGCTGCGTGGCCTTATAGAAAGTCTCAACGGTCACGGACTTTATATCCTGGGCAGTGACGTGATGCTCTGCCATCAGTGCCAGACAGGCGTCGATGGCGGGATGACCCCAGCGGCAGCAGGGATAGGGCTTGAAATACAGCGCCATGACCTCGTGGTTCTGCCCCAGATCGTCCAGATAGCGGCGGTATTCGTCAGCCTCCAGCAGATGCTTGTTGCCGGTGAAGCCGCATTGGTCTGCCAGCAGCGCCAATGCGCCGATCATGACGCCGAAGGGCACGCCGTCCTTGTTCATGGAGGGGTACTCCACGCTGCGGATACCCGGTACCAGCGGGGCATTGAACTCGGCGATGGACAAGATGTTATTCAGCGCTGCGCGGTCAAGACCATAAATGCGGCCTGCGCCAGCCGCCACGCCCACTGCGCCGAAGGTGCCGCTGGAGTGGGCATACTGGTAGTAGTCCATGATGGCCTCGCCCATGCGGATGGTGGTCTCATAGGAGACGTACAGCGCTGCCAGGAAGTCTTGAGCATTCAGATCACACTCATAGCCTGCCGCCAGCAGACCGCCGATAAAGGAGGTGCCGGGGTGGGCACGGATGATGTTATGGCCGTCATCGATGTCATAGGCGTTGGAGGCGTGCCCCATGGCAGCGGAGGCCCCCAGAAAATCGAAGGTATCCGCTGCGCCGATGACGGCGATGTCACCGGAGCGGAAGGCGCGGCGAGCCAGAGCCAGACCGGCGGCAAACTGACCGCTACCGCTGCCGGCGACCAGCGCACCCAGCAGATCCAGCATACAACCCCGCAGCCGTTCCTGCACGGGAGCGGGAATGTCCGCCCATTGGGTTTGCAGAATAAAGTTTTCCAGTCGGTAATCAGTGGTAAAATTCATGGTCATTTCCTCTCTGCCGCGCTGGGGCGCAGCACAATATAGCAAAATTGTCCCGGCAGGCCTTCGATGTGCCGTCTGGCGTCCTCCTCCCGCAGCAGTGTGACGTTGCCGCTGTCCTGACAGATAAGACCGTCCTCTGTGCAGAAGAGTACAGCGGTCTGACGGAACAGGGCGTCGCCGCTGCAGAGGATCATATCGCCGGGGTTCAGATCGACCGGTATGATGCGCCGGATCCGGATGGTGCTGTCGCCGCCGGTCTCCGGCGTGATGACGCCGGTGCCGCCGAAAAAGCTGTACAGAGAGGCGTCGTGCCGCGGCTGCTGAGGCAGCCGCCAGAGCACATCTCCTGGGACGGCGTCATAGCGGCGGAACAGTGCTGCCAGGGCTTCCAGTGCACTGGTGGGAAGGGTGATGCCCAATAGGGCGTAAGCATGGACTGCGGCAGCCCATATATCTTGCCCGGACTCTGCGGCCTGCCGTACCGTTGCTGTGACCTGCCGCTGCTGCATGAACGACAGGCCACCGTGCAGCAGTACGCGCTCCGCCCACACCGGCAGCCCGTTGACGGAAATGGCGGGCGCCTCCAGAAGGGGGGCATCGGTGAAAGGAACGGTCAGGGAGAAGGACACCTGCACAGTCTCGCCGGCAGGCAGGGACAGAAGGGAGGAATGGGTCTCTCCGCCGCAGGAAGCAGGTGGGGTAAAGGTCACCTGCACGGTTCGGTCAGACGTGAGCCGGCTGCGGATGTGTACCGTGTATGTGACGGTCTCGCCGGGAGCGGCGGATCGTCCACCGGGATGGGAGCTGAGCACGGAGCAGTGCAGCGCTGCGGCGTTCTTCAGCCGTGCGGCGACCGCCGGAGTGGGCTTCCCCATCCGGGGCAGGGGCCGCAACACGCAGAAACTTTGAACCGTGTTATCGAACACGCAGCAGGTATCCAGCTGGTTGGACGTTTCGCTGTTCAGCAGGGCTGCCAACGGCTCCCGGTATACAGCGCCGCCGGGAGTGAAGGCTTCCTGGCTGGTGTCGTAACGGTAGCCCTTTTCGCCGCCCTTTTGGTCGCAGTGGTAGTAAACGCCGTCGCCGATCAGGACAACATGGCCGTTGCTGCCTTTATCCATCACCAGCAGGTCACCGGGGCGGAGCAGTGCGGCGGTCTCGCGGCTGATCCGGCGGCGTTCCTCCGGCGTTTCCGCATGACTGAACTGCCATCGGAACACGCAGGGCTGGATCATCTGCGCCATGTGCCAGGTGAGATCAGCGTCCAGTACCCGGCCAAATGCGGTATGGTATACCGCATTGACGAAGGAGGAGCAGTCCAGAAACAGCATATGCTGCACGGTGGCCGCTTCCGGCGGAGCCAGCTTGTCCCGGCGCGGTGTGATCTGCACCACACGATCCATGCTTCGCTGGTCATATTGGATGGCATCGCCCCGTGCGAGAAATGCTTCCGCGGCGGACAGCAGGGCGGCAGCAGACAAATCAGTGGTCATAGATCCTCCTTTTGATCGGCCAGATCCCGCAGCAGCAGCCACGCGAGACGTAGGTTGGGCTCGATGGTAGACAGCTCCAGATATTCCCGTGGACTGTGGTCAAAATCGCCGGTGGGACCCAGCCCGTCCAGAAAGATGGGGCCGCAGGCGGCAATGTGGTTGGCGTCGGACAGGCCGCCGCGTTTTTTGACGGCAAAGGGAATGCCGTGCGCCTCGGACAGCGTGCGGATATGCGCGGTATATCTCAATACGCGCGCCGTGGGCTCCAGGGGCGGTACATATTTCTCCGTTACGAAGGTCACGCCGACATTTGCCTTCGCGGCGTGCTGCTTCAGCGCATCGATAGTGGTCAAAAGCCGTTTTCATTCCTCGATGCGCTCGTAACGGGCTTCAACTTCCATTTCGGCAAAATCGGGTACGATATTTGCGCCCTGCCCGCCGCGGATCACGCCGATGTTGACGCTGGTGCCGGCGGTGGCCGAGCAATGTTCATTCAGCTTCGCCGCCCAGCAGACCAGCTCGTTGACGGCGGATACCATTCCGCCCTCCAGCAAATAGCCGGCGTGTCCCGACTGACCGTGAAACTGTATGTGGGCGGTATAGCGTCCTTTGCGCTGTATGCAGTGGGAGCCGTCCGTGGAGGCGGCCTCGAATACGTAGGCGTAGTCACAGCGACGGGCATAGCTGTCGATGAGCTCCTTTGACCAGAGGCTGACTGCCTCTTCGTCGGGGTTGAAAATGGCGGCAATGTTCAGTGCGGCGTTGACCTCCGGCGGAAGCTGTTCCAGAACGTGCAGCATCGCCAGACAGCCCTGCTTCATATCCAGAACGCCCAGTCCGTAAGCGCGGTGTTCATCTCGGCGGAAGGGGCGCCTGGCGGTCTCTCTGGTGGGAAAAACCGTATCAAGGTGCCCTACCAGCAATGCGTCGTAGTGCGCGGTCTCACGGTTCTTTACGATCAGACAGTTTCCGGTTTCGCTGCTCACGTCCGCCAGCTCTGTGATCCAGCCCAGGGCGTCAAAACGGTCTTTGAACCATTGAGCCACCGCCGTGATGCCTCCGGGATTGCCCTGTCCGCTGTCCATATTGACCAATAATTCCAGTTCTTGCAGGAACTGCTCCACGTTGACATTGATCATAATGCGACTCCTTATAAGGGAGAAAGACTGCGGGGAAAGTGCCATGCGGCACTTTCCCCGCAGCCTGGTGTGAAGTTACAGCTTGATGAAGTTGGTGCTGCGGGTGGTGGTGGCCGGGGGAGCGGGATCCAGCTGGCGATCCGCAATGCCCAGAATGTCCTCGGGACGTATCCAGGGCTTGCCCTGGATACCGCTGGTCTCCTCATGGGTCAGATAGCCCTTGTAGCAGGCCAGACTGCGGCGGATAAACCCGTCACGGACGCAGGCTTCCGCCAGACCGTTATTCATGATGTTCAGCAGCATGGGCAGCGTTTCAGCCGCCAGAGAGACGGAGGTGGAGTGTGCCACCGCGCCGGGGATGTTGCTGACGCAGTAATGGACGACGCCGTTGACCACATAGCGGGGATCGTCATGGTGGGTCTCGTGGCTGGATTCGATGGCGCCGGGATCGTCGTTGGAGATGTCCACCAGCACGGAACCGGGCTCCATCAGCTTCAGCATTTCCTTGGTGATCAGGAAGTCCTTGCGCTGCTTGGGCCACTTGACACAGTTGATGACCATATCGGTCTGGGGCAGCACGGAGGCGATGGTCTGCTGGTTGCAGAACATGGTGTTGATGTGCCCCTGATACTTGTCGCCCAACTGGCGGAGAATGCCCATGTTGATGTCCATGACCGTCACATTGGCGCCCAGAGCATACAGCGCGCTCAAAGCGCCCTGTCCCACGGTGCCGCCGCCCAGGATCAGTACATTCATGCCGGGTGCGCCGGCAAAGCCGCCCACATATTTGCCCTTGCCGCCGTTGATGCTCAGCATGGACTCCAGACCGAACAGCGCGCCCTGCTTGCCGGCCGCCTCGCAGTTGGGGGAGCCGTAGCGGTGGCTGTCCTCGGCGGTGATGACGATACATTTGCTCTTCAGCAGTGCGTCCACCTCTTCGGGATGGCCGGCGGGGTGTACGCAGCAGTACAGCATCTGGCCTTCACGGGGCAGACCGAACTCGGAGGGCTCGATCTCCTTGACCTTGGCCAGAAAGTCGCAGCGCTGCCACATTTCGGCGGCGTCGGCCACGATCTCAGCCCCTGCCGCGGTGTACTTTTCGTCGGGGAAACCGGCACCGACACCGGCGCCGGACTGCACCAGCACGGTATGTCCCGCGGCGCGGATGGAGGCCGCCTCCACAGGCGTGCAGATCACGCGGTTTTCGCCTTCTTTGATGTCCTTCAAAATACCAAATACCATATCCGTATCCTCCAGATCGTATTGATGTTCAGGCAGGGTCTGCCTCTATAAAATGTATTTGCAAAAAACGTGCCATATTTTGGTGGGGGACGACCGGCAGTCCGGTGTGAGAAACCACGCAAAATTCACGCCGCAGTGCAATTTTTGCACCACGGCGTGAAGTCAGAGGAGGGTATCGAAGAAGTCGTCAGTTAAGTTCATCCTGCCGGAAGCAGGCCACAAAGTGGCCAGGCGTGACCTCCACCAACGGCGGCACCGCCTTGCACTTGTCGCAGGCGTACTGGCAGCGCTTGAAGAAGCGGCACTCATCCGGCATATTGATGGGCGAAGTGATTTCACCCTTGATGGGGATGCGCTCCTTCTGCACGCCCAGTTCAGGAATGGGGATGGCAGACAGCAGCGCCTTTGTATAGGGGTGCAGAGGATTGGTGAACAGCTCCTCCGCGGGGGCTTTTTCCACGATCTTGCCCAAGTACATGACGGCAATATCGTCGGCGAAGTGGTTGACCACCGCCAGATCGTGGGTAATGAAGATGTAGGAAAGCCCCATCTTTTCCTGCAGCTCCTTCAGCAGGTTCAGGATCTGTGCCTGAATGGAGACGTCCAGAGCGGAGACCGGCTCGTCGCAGACGATGAACTTGGGCTCCATAGCCAGTGCCCGGGCGATACCGATACGCTGGCGGCGGCCACCGTCCAGCTCGTGAGGATAGGTGTTGAAAAGACGCATGGCAAGTCCCACGGTCTCCATCAGCTCCGCCACCCGCTCGTCGATCTCTTTCTGGGTCTTGAGGATCTTGTTGGCTCGGATAGGCTCACTGATGATCTGGCTGACAGTCTTGCGGGGATCCAGAGAGGAATAGGGATCCTGGAAGATCAGCTGCATATCCTTGCGCAGTGTCCGCAGCTTGCTGGGACTGAGATTGCTGATGTCCTGCCCCTCAAAGATGATCTCGCCGCTGGTGGGTTCGATCAGCCGCAGGATGGTGCGCCCTGTGGTGGACTTTCCGCAGCCGGATTCGCCCACCAGACCCAGCGTCCGGCCACGTTCCAGGGTAAAGCTGACGTCGTCCACCGCGTGCAGCATACCGCGGCTGGTCTTGAAATGCTTGACGAGGTTTCTTACCTCCAGAATGGTTTCGGCCATTATGATTTCTCCTTCCGTTCAATGTGGAAGCCGGGTCTGTCATACGCGCAGCAGCGGATGAAATGGGTGTCGGACACATACCGCTTCTCCTGTACCTGCCTGCAAGCCTCGGTGGCGTACTGGCAGCGGGGATGAAAGGGGCAGCCCTCCGGCAGCGCGGTGGGATCGGGCATCAGGCCGGGAATGGGTTTGAGCTTGGACTTGCGGTCATTGACGTTGGGCAGGCTGTTGAACAGACCCTCAGTATAGGGGTGCATGGTGTGGTTGAACACGTCCTCCAGCGTACCCTGCTCCACCACGTTTCCGGCGTACATGACGGCCACCTCGTCACAGATCTCCGCCACGATGCCCAGATCGTGGGTGATCATGATGAGGGAGGTCTGGTATTGTTTGCGCAGATTCTTCATCAGATCCAGCACCTGAGCCTGGATGGTCACATCCAGCGCGGTGGTGGGCTCATCAGCGATCAGCAGCTGGGGGTGGCAGGCCAGCGCGATGGCGATGACCACACGCTGCTTCATACCGCCGGAGAACTGATGGGGATAGTCGCCGGCGCGCTCACCGGGGATACCCACCAGCTCAAGCATACCCACGGCCAGCTTCTGCGCCTCCACCATGGAGACGTTTTCGTGGATACTGATGCTCTCTGCGATCTGGTCGCCTACGGTGAACACGGGGTTTAGGGCTGTCATGGGATCCTGGAAGATCATGGATACCTCTTTGCCGCGAACTTTTTCCAGCTCCTTGGCGCTCATGCTGAGGATGTCCTGCCCGTTGACCTCCAGCTTGTCGCAATCCACCACGCCGGGGGGATCGGGGACAAGACGCAGAATGGACAGGGCGGTGGTAGTCTTGCCTGCGCCGGTCTCACCTACCAGACCGATGGCCTTGCCCTTTTCGATGCGCAGATCAAGACCGTTGACGGCGTTGACCACGCCATCCTCTGTGGCAAACCGCACGGACAGGTTTTCGATGTCCAGTACGAGACCGTTCTTGTTTTCCAGTTGGTTCATGGCATCCTCCTGTTACTGCTTCAGCTTGGGATCCAGCGCGTCACGCAGACCGTCGCCCATCAGGTTGAAGGCCAGAACGGTGATCATAATCGCCAGACCCGGGAAGGTGGTCAGGTAGCCGGAGTCACGGATGAATTCGCGTCCGCTGGAGAGCATGGCGCCCCATTCCGGCGCGGGTACCGGCACGCCCAGTCCCAGGAAGCTGAGGAAGGAGGCGGACAGGATGCCGTTGGCCACGCCCATGGTCACCTGCACGATGATGGGTGACAGCGAGTTGGGCAGCACATGGCCGAAGATGATCTTGAGGTCGTTGACGCCGGAGACACGAGCCGCCTCGATGTATTCCTCGTCCCGGACGGGCAGCACCGCGGCGCGGGCGGTACGGGCGAACATGGGAACGTACACCAGACCCACGGCCAGCATCAGTACGAACAGGCTCTGGCCGAAGGCGGACATGATGGCGATGCCCAGCAGCACGCTGGGGATACCCATGAACACCTCACACACACGGAGGATGATGTTTTCGATCACGCCGCCGTAATAGCCGGCGATCAGCCCCAGAGAGGAGCCCAGCGCGCAGCTGATGGCCACGGAGACGATACCGACAGCCAGAGAGTACTTGGCACCGTACAGAATACGGGTCAGCACATCGCGGCCATACTGGTCGGTACCCAGAAGATGGCCGTCCACGCCGGGCTTGAGGAAGCGGTTCATAATGTCCTGCTGGACGATGTCGGTTTGATAATCATAGATAAACTGCGAGACGATGGCCAGGATCACGATGATGGCGATGATGATCAGGCCGATCATGGCACTGGGGCTCTTGCGGTAGTTGCGCCAGATCTCCTGCCAGAGAGACCGCTTCTGATAGGATCTCAGCTCGTCGGCAGTGATTTTACTGTTTTTCATATGCGGCACCTCACTTGGAGTACTGCGCCTTGATGCGCGGATCCACGTATGCGTATGCGATGTCCACCAGCAGCATGGTCACGGTCAGCAGCACGGTAAACATGATGATGCAGCCGGTGGCCAGTGTGATGTCACGGGTATTGATGGCCGAGACGGTCAGACGTCCGATACCCGGCCAGGAAAAGACGGTCTCAATCGCCACGGCGCCGCCCAGCAGATTGCCCAGCGTAGAGCCGAACACCGTGATAATGGGGATCAGTGCGTTTTTCAGCGCGTGCTTGCGGATGACCATTTTTTCGCTGACGCCCTTGGCGCGGGCGGTGCGAAGGTAGTCCTGCCGGATCACGTCCAGCATGGAGGAGCGGGTGATACGGGTCAGGCTGCCGGCCTGACCGGCGCCCAACGCAAGGGCAGGCAGGATCAGATGAACAATGCCGCCGCTGCCGCCGGAGGGGAGCCAGCCCAGCTGATGGGAGAAGAACAGGATCAGCAGCAGACCCAGCCAGAAGCCCGGCATGGACAGACCCAACATGGCGGTCACCATGCTGAAGCCGTCCAGGAAGGAGCGGTGATGGGTGGCGGCGGCAATGCCTAACGGTATGGATATGGCCAGCGCCACCACGGTGGCGGCCAGCGCCAGCTCCAGCGTGGCGGGGAAGCGTTCAAAGAATACGTCGGCAACAGGACGCTTGAGGGACAGAGACATGCCCATGTCGCCCCGCAGCAGGTTGCCCAGATAGCGAAAATAGCGTTCGATCAGCGAACCGTTCAGACCCAGTTCTTCCCGCATAATCTCGATCTCCGCCTCGGTAGCATCCTGAGGGGCCATGGAGGAAATAATATCGCCGGGCGCGAGATCCATCAGGAAGTACACGACAAACGATACCGCGATCAGAACGGGGATCATCATCAGAATACGCTTCATGATATAGCGAAACATGATTTCCTCCCGTATATAGAGTGTCAGGCGACCCCTGAGGGGAGAGCCCGTCAGGGGTCGCCTGCCGCGTCAGCGGATAGAGGTGTGAAACGTCTGCGCAGAGATCACGGTCAGATGAGACGCTCGACGTTCTTGAACTGGTGGACCAGACCGGGATGCAGCAGCGCACCGGTCACGCCCTTGGCAGCACCCAGAGTCAGGGTGTTCTGTGCGATGGGGATCCAGGGAATGATCTCGCAGGTCAACTCCTCCTGCAGCTCCAGATACATCTCGGCACGCTTGGTGGTATCGGTCTCGCCGGCAGCGGCGTCGATCAGCGCGTCAATTTCGGGATCAGCCAGGTGGGAGTAGTTGCGGCCGCCCTCGGAGTGGATGGGATTGCGGAACATGTAGTCGGCGTTCTTGCCGGGTGTCCACGAGCAGATATACATCTCCACACCGCTGGTGGCACCGTCGCTGGTAAGTTTTTCGATCAACGCGGACTGCTGCATGTACTCCACGGTGATGGTGATGCCGTACTTGGCCATCTGGCTCTGGAAGTTCTCTGCCATTTTCACACGGTGGCTGGCGTCGGAGGTGATTAGATGGACGGTCATGCCGCTGCAGTTCAGCTTGTCAAAGATAGCCTGAGCGCCTTCGGGATCATAAGGGATGCCCTTGATGTCGGCATAGTAGCCCATGTCGCGGCACATCATGCTGGTGGAGACCTGCGCATAGCCATCCCATGCGGCGATGACCATTTCCTCCTTGTTGATTGCCATGGCGACGGCCTTGCGGAACTCAGGGTTCGTACCAATGAAGTCGGGATTCTGCAGGTCGAAGCCCACAAAGTGCTGGGTACGGCCGGTCTCCGTCAGCAGCTGGAGATTGTCGCTCTCGCTCAGACGGGCGTAATCCGTGGCGGAGGGGCTCATGATCACGTCTACCTCACCGTTCTCCAGAGCGATCATGCGGGCGGAGGCTTCGGGGATCATGCGGAACTTCAGACGCTGCGTATTGGGCACGGGATACAGGGTGCTGTCCTCGAAGCGCTTCAGGGACACATAGTCACCGGAGACATACTCGTCAAAGACATAGGGGCCGGTGCCGATCTTAACGGCATCCTCTTCGGGCATGGTCTCAAAGGCTTCCTTGGACAGGATGGCCAGAGAGTTGGCGGCCAGGGTGTAGTTGAAGTCCACGTTGCCCTGAGTCAGATAGATCTCAAAGGTCAGCTCGTCCACCTTGACGAACTCCTTGATCATGGCGATGTAGTTGGCGGTGGCGGCATGGTCCTTGGCGCGCTCGAAGGTGAATGCCACGTCATCAACGTTCAGCTTGGTACCGTCATGGAAGGTGACATTGTCCTTCAGATAGAAGATCCAATGGTCAGGCTCGACCATTTCCCAGTGATCCACCAGTTCACCCTCGTTTTCCATGGTGTTCAGGTTGGTGTCGGTCAGCAGGTCATGGGTACAATCCTGCACGATCTGGTTGGTTTCGGCGGTGGTCTCCATGGGGTCGATGGTGGTGAACTCATCGGCCATGGCGATCACGATCTCTTCTTTGTAGTGGGTGCCGGTCTCATCGGGGGGCGTCTGTGTGCCGCAGCCGATCAGCGTGAACACCATGACCAGGCTCAGCAGCAAAGCGACAAATCTCTTGCTTTTCATTCGTTGTCCTCCTTATTGTTGTTGGGCGGTTGCCCTTACTAATCTTATTTGCAAAACCCGTGCCAATTTGTGGGTTTTCTACAAAAAGGGAAAAATTTCCATCTTGTTTTTGAAAAATACGCGGTCAACGGCGCATATCCTGCGTAATGGCGGAATGAGCGGCGGTGACCGCGTATAAAATGCCGGGACGCTGGAGCGAAGGGACGCGAAGGGAGAAGAAATCACTGCCTATGGAGCAAATTCTGCACCTTTGGCGCAAATTGTACGCCGGGAGGGGTGCAGACCCTGCTCAGACGGCACCGCTGTCGGATGAGGCATCCGGCGTATCACGGTCAATGACGCCGTATTCCTTCAGCTTGTTCAGCAGGCCGCGCTTGCTGATGCCCAGCTGGGCGGCGGTGGCGACCCGCTTCCCGCCGCAGCGCTGTAGCGTGGCTTCGATGGCCCGCTTTTCGATGTCCTTCAGACTGTGGGAGGACAGATAGTCGTCGATGGAATCTCCGCTGGGGCCGGTTCCGTCGGTGCGGGTGACGTATTCCGGAAAATCCTCCTTGCTGATCACGCCGTCCTGGCACAGGATGCAGGCGTATTCCAGAATATTGGCCAGCTGGCGGACGTTGCCGGGGTAGGGAAGGCGCTCCAGCATTTCCTTGGCCTCCGGCGTGATGGCGCGGATGGGCTTGTTCAGTTCGGCGGAGAATTTGCCCAGAAGATAGTTGCCCAGGATCGCAATGTCCCCCTGCCGCTCCCGCAGCGGCGGCAGCTTGATCTCCATGACATTCAGCCGGTAGTACAGATCCTCCCGGAACCGGCCCTCCGCGATCAGGGCGGGAAGATCCCGGTTGGTGGCGGCCAGGATGCGGGTGTCCACCTTGATGGGGGTGCTGCCGCCCACCGGCGTGAATTCCTTATCCTGCAGAGCCCGCAGCAGCTTGCTCTGCAGGCCCAGGGGCATATCGCCGATCTCGTCAAGGAACAGCGTGCCGTTGTCGGCCTGCTCCAGCTTGCCCTTTTTATCCTGCATGGCGCCGGTAAACGCGCCCCGCTTGTAGCCGAAGAACTCCAGCTCCAGCAGATTTTCCGGGATGGCGGCGCAGTTGACCACCACGAACCGCTCGCGGTAGCGCTTTCCGGCGTTGTGGATGGCCCGTGCCACCAGCTCCTTACCGGTGCCGCTCTCTCCGGTGATCAGGACGTTGGTATCTATGTCCTTTACCCGGTCAATCAGCATATAGACTCGTTGCATGGGGGCGCTTTCGCCGATGATGGCGTCAAAACGGCTCTTGCTCTCCAGTTGGTCGGAGAGGTAGTAGATCTGCTCGTTCAGCTTGCGGATATTGCTCGCCTGTTGCATGATGACCTTCAGCTCTTCGATGTTGATGGGCTTGGTGAGATAGGTGAACGCACCCTTCTGCATGGCGTTGACCGAGGTGTCGATGGAGCCGAAGGCGGTCATCATAATGACTTCGGTGTTGGGGTCGATGCGCTTGATACGCTCCAGCACCTCAAGGCCGTTTTCCTCCCCCAGACGCAGATCCAGCAGCACGATGTCGGCACCCTCTGCCTCCATGTTGGCCAGCGCGGGAAGCGAGCTGGTAAAGGTCTTGACCCGATAGAGATTCTTCAGTGCAAGCTGCAGGGATACGCAGATGGAAGGCTCGTCGTCGATGATATATACCGTGCGGTTCATTCCTGTATGTCCTCCTTAAACAGCATAGAGATCTCGGTGTACACATCCAGCTGACTGGTCAGATGGAACTGGCCGCCGTTTTCAGTGACAAACTGCTTGGCCAGAGAGAGGCCCATGCCGGTGCCGGTCTTTTTGGTGGTATAGAAGGGCTCAATGCAGTTCTGGATGCTCTCGTCGTTCATGCCGGTGCCCTCGTCCCGGACGCTGATGCGGACGGTGCCGTTCTCCTTGACCACGGTGACCAGAATGGAGGGACGGCTGTCCGACTCCAGGGCCAGACGCTCCTCCACGGAGTCGATGCTGTTGATCAGCAGGTTCAGCAGGGCCTGCTTGATCTGGTCGCGGTTCACCTGGATGTAGGCGGACACGGCGTTGTGGCAGGAGAAGGTAATCTGCTTGTTCTTCACAGACGCGCTGACCAGATAGACACATTCATTGGTCAGCCGCTGGGCATCCACCCGCTCCTTGATGCCGTTTACCGGCTTGGCATAGTTGATCAGCGATTCGATAAGGCGGTTGATGCGGCCCACCTCCTGGGGCACATACTGGGCAAAGGATTCCTGGAAGTCCTTGTCGTTGCCCTGCTCCCGGATGATAGAGGCAAACGCCTGAATAGACATGAGAGGGTTCTTGATCTCATGGGCAATACCGGCAATGAGGCGGTTCAGGGTCTGGTTCTTGTTGGCCTCATAGATCTCGCTGCGGCGGTTTTCCTCCTCCGTCACGTCCTCTACCAGCAGGGCGCAGTCCTTTTGTTCGTTCAGGGTGAAATACTGATAGCGGTATTGCTTCTGCTGGCCGTTTTTGTTGATGACCGGCAGCACCACCGAGCTCTCCATTTCGCCCAGCCCGCTCTGGCTGCCGATAGCCCAAATGTCCCGGAATACGGCCAGATCCTGCATAAGAACCGGCTCATGGGGCTCGTCCCAAGCCACGCTGGCGATGCCGCCCACCCGTTCAGCCCGGGGATTCATCATCAATACCTCGCCGTTCTGCTGCACCAGAAGGATGCTGTTGGGAAATTCATAGATCAGCAGGTTCCGCAGCCGGTTGCCGGCCTCCAGCTGCAGTATCTGCTGCCGGATCTCCGCGGTCTTTTCCTGTACCACCTGCTGCAATCGGCGGTTCCAGATGTTGTAGAACAGCACGACGCAGCCGGCCGACAGCAGAAGCAGGGCGATGATGATCAGCAGCTTCTGAATGCGGCGCTGGGCGGCCTCCAGATTTTCATCCACGATCCAGCGCTCCAGTATCGCGTCGTATTCGCCGGAGTTGCGCAGCTGCGTGATGCTGCGGTTCAGCTTTTCATACAGCACGGTGTCATTCTGACGCACCATGATGGCATAGCTCACCGTTCCCATATAGTTGTTGACCACCGTGAAGGAATCGGCGTATCCGTCCAGATCCTTCAGCTGATAGAGAAAGCTCTCCTTGACGGCGGCCACCGCGGCCACATTGCCGGCAATAACACTGTTGAACAGCTGTACCTGATCGCCGGTCACGACGGTATACTGGGTTTTCAGCTGATTGAGCTGGGAAAAGGGAATGGTGCCCAGCTCAAAGGCCACGGGGTAACGCTGCTTGTCCTGATTTCTGACAGTGATCTTCCCGGCCACATTGTTGGGGGCAATCAGTGAAATGGTGCCGGAGGAGATCACATTGGTCAGTCGTGTGCCTTCGGGACAGGCGGCGGCGGACAGGACGCCCAGCACCGCATCCACCTCGCCGGAAAGCAGGGCATCGGCGGCGTCGCTGCTGGTGGTGTAGGAGACATACTCCACATTCAGCCCCTCTTTTTCCGCCATCAGCTCCAGAATGTCGATGTTCAGGCCCATAGCGGTATCGCCGTCCCAGAAGTGATAGGGGGGGCATTTGCCCTTAACGGCCACGCGGATATTCATATGAATGGCAGAGGCCTGGACTGGCAGCAATGCCAGAAGGCACAGTGCCGCCAGCAGGGCGGCGGCGAATTTGACGATCCGCTGCTTCATCGGTAGGTGCCTCCTTCCTCTTCAAGGGCGTGGCGGTATTTGCTGACGGTGCGGCGGGAGATATGGATCCCCTCCCGGGCCAGCTGCTGGGCGATGGCGTTGTCGCTGGGGCGGCGCGAGCCCTGCTGGCAGATCTGCCGGATGCGGGACATGATCTCCTCCTTGGAGCTGTTGGCGCAGCCTCCGGCGATGAACAGAGCCTTTAGGGGCATGACCCGGTTTTCGTATTGCAGGTATTTGTCGTTGACGGCTCGGCTGACGGTGGAGACGCTCAGTCCCAGCGCAGCGGCGGCTTCACTCTGGGTCAGGCGCCGGAGGGGACAGTGCTGGGGCTCCATCAGATGAGCCGCCTGCTGCTGTACGGCGTAGGCGGCCACACACAGCAAAGTGCTGCTGCGCTGCTGCACGGCGTAAAGAAAGCTGCGGGCGTAGGCCAGCTGTTCCTGCAGGTACTGCCTGTCCTGCGGGGAGACCTGCGCCATAAGGGCGGTGTATGGGGCGTTCAGCGCCGGGATATGGGGCTGGTTGACCAGCGAGACGGCCAGCGCGCCGTCCTGGAGGTGTACCGCCACGTCCGGTACAACGAATACGGTGGCCTCATGATCAAAGGCGCTGCCGGGGCGGGGCTCCAGCGACAGCAGCAGCGCCACGGCGGCGTCTGTCGTCGCCACGCTGACGCCCGGCAGCGACAGCGTGCCCCGCGCCAGCGCCTCCAGATGCTCCCGGGCGATCAGTGCCGCCAGGGGGTCGGGATCGCCCATAGCCTGCAATTGCAGGCATAGACATTCCGACAGACTGCGTGCGCCCACACCGGCAGGCTCCAATGTCTGAATGTGCCGCAGCGCCCGGTGAAACAGTGCGGCGTCGCAGGAAAAGTCACGGCACAGGCCGACTTCATCATCCCGAAGATAGCCATTGGCGTCCAGACTGTTGGCCAGCAGCAAACAGACCCGCAGCAGCGCCGGATCCTTCAGTGTCATGCGCAGCTGGGCGGAGAGATGCTCTGCCAGCGTTTCCCGCCGGGCGGGAATGGAGGAGATCAGGTCGTAATAGGGATCGTCGCCCTCTGCCGGTTCTACCATGGGATTGGTCAGAGTCAATTCACGGATGGCTCTTTGCAGTTCGTCTGCGCTGCATGCCAGCAGACTGGCCGACTGCGCGGCCAGTGCCACAGGGATCGCCTGAACATTCGGCGTGACCAGTACTTTTACAAATCCGGCATCCATAGGATCTCCTCCTTTCCACACAGCACAGCAGGCAAAAATAACCCTTTTGTTTTATATAGACACGGAAACAGGAAAATGTCAAGAAAAAATAGTGCAAAAATTTCACATCGTAGCTGAGGAGATCTTACATAGCGCAAATTTTGCGCCATGCGGAATTTCAATATACGAGACAGGTCAGAGCTGAGCCGCGGCAGTTTTGGGGCGGCCGAGCTGCAGCGCAAGGCGTTTTAGGGGTCTTATTGCCCTCTTTTATGGCAGCGCAAACAGTTTTTTTCTGATTTTTGTGCATTTTCACATTCGCGGCTTGCTTTCCTGCGCAGGATTCACTTTCGTTTTTTCAGCGCTTTGGAGCTGTGCAGTGAATTTCAGGAATGATTTTTGACGGATTACATTCATGAAATTGCATTTCGAACGGCAATTATGCAAGTTTTTCGTCAAAAAGGAGAAATCCGCCAAAAAGCCCGTTTAAACGAAAATAAGAGTTTACTTTTGACGTTGAATGTGCTTACTATTGTGACAGATACACAACGATGTAACGATGTAAGGAGGCATGATCATGATCCAACTGACAAATCACGGCATATATCTGGTGGACGGCGTTCCCTGTGAGCAGGCGGACGTTGCCCAACAGGAGGCGCGGCAAGGCACCATGGCATGGCGTATCCTGCAAGGCCACAATGTATCCGGCGATCCGGAGAGACTTCAGATCCGGTTTGACGCCATGGTGTCCCACGACATTACCTATGTGGGCATCATCCAGCAGGCCAGAGCCAGCGGCATGAAGGAGTTCCCCATCCCCTACGCCCTGACCAACTGCCACAACAGCCTGTGCGCCGTGGGCGGCACCATCAACGAGGACGACCACGTGTTCGGCCTGTCCGCCGCCAAGAAGTACGGCGGCATCTACGTACCCGCCAACCAGAGCGTCATCCACTCCTACGCCCGGGAGCAGATGGCAAAGTGCGGTGCTATGATCCTGGGCTCCGACTCCCACACCCGTTACGGCGCGCTGGGCACCATGGCCGTGGGCGAGGGCGGCCCGGAGCTGGCCAAGCAGCTGCTGAAGAACACGTGGGACGCGCCTATGCCGGAGGTGGTGATGGTGTATCTCACCGGCAAGCCCCGCCGGGGCATCGGCCCCCACGACGTGGCCATCGCGCTGGTGAAGGCCACGTTTGAAAGCGGCTTTGTGAATAATAAGGTATTGGAGTTCGTGGGTCCCGGCATCCGTGAGCTGCCCATCGACTTCCGCAACGGCGTGGACGTGATGACCACCGAGACCACCTGTCTTTCCTCCATCTGGGAGACGGACGAGGAGACCCAGGGCTTCTACGCCGCCCACCAGCGGCCGGAGGACTACGCGCCCCTGCATCCGGCAAAGGTGGCCTATTACGACCGGATGATCGCCATCGATTTGAGCAAGATCGAGTCCATGATCGCCCTGCCCTTCCACCCCTCCAACGCGTGGACGATCCACGAATTTCTGGAGAACGCACAGGAGCTGCTGGCCAAGGTGGAGGCCGACGCCGCCAAGCGCTTCCCAAAGACCCACCCCCACCTTACCGACAAGATCCACGACGGCGGCGTGTGGGCGGATCAGGGCGTCATCGCCGGCTGCGCCGGCGGCCTGTTTGACAACATCACCGAGGCGGCGGACATTCTCAAGGGCGGCAGCACCGGCAACGGCGCGTTTACGCTGGACGTGTACCCCACCTCCGTGCCCGTGTCGCTGGAGCTGACCCGCGACGGCGTGACGGCCGATCTGCTGACCACCGGCGCGGTTATCAAGCCCAGCTTCTGCGGCCCCTGCTTCGGCGCAGGCGATGTGCCCGCCAACAACGGCCTGAGCCTGCGGCACACCACCCGCAACTTCCCCAACCGCGAGGGCTCCAAGCCCGGCGAGGGTCAGTTCGCCGCCGTGTGCCTGATGGACGCCCGCTCTATCGCCGCCACTGCCGCCAACGGCGGACGCATCACCGCCGCCACCGATGTGGACTATGCGCCGGTGCACCGCGCCTATCACTTCGATAAATCCGTGTACGACAACCGGCTGTACTACGGCTTCGGCAAGGCCGATCCCGGCGTGGAGCTGGTGATGGGCCCCAACATCACCGATTGGCCCAGAATGTACGACCTCACCGAGAATCTGCTGGTAGAGTTGGCCGCCGTGATCCACGATCCGGTGACTACCACCGACGAGCTGATCCCCTCCGGTGAGACCTCCTCCTACCGCTCCAACCCCCTGCGTCTGGCAGAATTTACCCTCAGCCGCCGCGTCCCCGACTACGTGTCCCGGGCCAAGGCCGCAGCCGCGCTGGAATCACAGCGGCGCAGCGGCGACATACCGGCACAGCTCCGGGAGGTACTCTCTCAGGTTGGTGACGCCGATATGCTGGCGGAGAGCACCCAGTTCGGCTCCTGTGTATTTGCCAACAAGCCCGGCGACGGCTCCGCCCGTGAGCAGGCGGCCTCCTGCCAGAAGGTGCTGGGCGGCTTCGCCAACATCTGCTACGAGTTCGCCACCAAGCGCTATCGCAGCAACTGCATCAACTGGGGCATCCTGCCCTTCACGCTGGACAGGGATACCGCCTTTGACTACCAGCCCGGCGACTGCGTGTTTGTTCCCGGCATCCGCAAGGCCATTGAGGAGGGCAGCGAGGACATCCCCGCCAAGGTGATCCGTCGGGACGGCAGCGTCCACGACCTGCTGCTGCATGTCCGCGGGCTGACCGCCGACGAGAAGGAGATCCTGCTGGACGGCTGTTTGATGAATTACTACGCCAAGCGGATCTGAGAATACGATTTATGCAGCGGTTCCAAAGGCCCCCTTGTGTAAAGGGGGCTGTCACCGAAGGTGACTGAGGGATTGTCCGTCAACCCCTCCGGCGCTTCGCGCCACCTCCCCTTACACAGGGGAGGCTTTGGTTCCCACACCACCCAACAACACACATATGAAAGGACGCACTATGGATAAGATCAAAATGACGACGCCGCTGGTGGAGATGGACGGCGACGAAATGACCCGCGTACTGTGGCAGATGATCAAGGATGAACTGCTCCTGCCCTTCGTGGACTTAAAAACCGAATACTACGATCTGGGCCTGCTGCACCGGAACGAGACAAAGGATCAGGTGACTATTGAGGCCGCCAAGGCTACGGCGCGCCTGGGCGTGGCGGTGAAGTGCGCCACCATCACCCCCAACAAGCAGCGCATGGAGGAATATCCTCAGCTGACCGAGATGTGGAAGAGCCCCAACGGCACCATCCGCGCCTATCTGGACGGCACCGCCTTCCGCGCTCCCATCGTGGTGCCCTTTATCCACCCGGTGGTAAAGAACTGGGAAAAGCCCATCACCGTGGCCCGTCACGCCTATGGCGACATGTATAAGGCCGTGGACATGGTGACCGACGAGCCCGGCACCGCCACGCTGACCTTCAAGGGTGAGAGCGGCGCGGAAAAGACCCTGACCGTCCAGACCGTAAAGGGACCCGCCGTGTGGCAGGGACAGCACAACACGGAGAAGAGCATCCGCGCCTTTGCCAAGAGCTGCTTCCAGTATGCCATGGCCAACAAACAGGATCTGTGGTTCTCCACCAAGGACACCATCTCCAAGGTGTACGACGGCGAGTTCAAGCGCATCTTCGAGGAGGAATACGAGAATAACTACAAGGAAAAGTTTGCCGAGCTGGGCATTACCTATTTCTACACCCTCATTGACGACGCCGTGGCCCGTGTCATCCGCTCCAAGGGCGGCTTCATCTGGGCGCTGAAGAACTACGACGGCGATGTGATGAGCGACATGATCTCCACCGCCTTCGGCTCTCTGGCCATGATGACCTCCGTGCTGGTGTCCCCCGACGGGGTGACGGAGTACGAGGCCGCGCACGGCACCGTGACCCGCCACTACTACAAGCACCTCAAGGGCGAGGAGACCTCCACCAACCCCATGGCCACCATCTTTGCCTGGACAGGCGCCCTGCGCAAGCGGGGACAGCTGGACGGTCTGGATGATCTGGCCGCCTTTGCCGACAAGCTGGAGGCCGCTTGCCTCGCCACGCTGGAGCAGGGCACCATGACCAAGGATCTGGCCGGCCTGGTGGACGAGGGCTTTACGGCTCACGCCGTTACCTCCGCCGGCTTTATCGCCGCCATCCGTCGTAATCTGGAAGCTTCGCTGTAAGGAGGCCGTCTATGAAACTGATCACCACCGGCAATGCCGGGACTATGGAATCTAACGACATTATGATCACCGTGGAGCCGTCCGATGCGGGCGGCGTGCAGGTGGATCTGACCAGCAGTGTTTATCAGCAGTTCGGCAAGCAGATCATCGCCGTTATCAAGGAGACGACGGCTGAATACGGCGTGAAGAATGCCGTAATCACTGCCGTAGACAAGGGCGCGCTGGACTGCACCGTCCGGGCTCGGGTGGCCGCTGCCCTGACCCGCGCAGCGCAATGCCGCGACTATACATGGGAGGTGCGGCAGGATGTATAAGAAGGATCGCTTGCGCCGCAGCATGATGTTCGTGCCCGGCAACAACCCCGGCATGATCCGGGATGCCCACATCTACGGCGCGGACTCTATCATGTTCGATCTGGAGGACAGCGTGGCCTATACCGAGAAGGACGCAGCTCGATTTCTGGTGTATAACGCGCTGAAAACGCTGCATTTCGGCACAAAGGAGACGGTGGTACGCATCAATGACCTTTCAAGCGGCCTCGGTGTCGAGGACTTGGAGGCTGTCGTCCGAGCCGGTGTACAGGTGGTGCGCCTTCCCAAGACCGACAATGCGCAGGATGTCATCGACTGTGAGCAGATGATCGAACGCATTGAGCGGGAAGCCGGTATCCCCGTTGGAACGACCGGCATGATGGCCGCCATTGAGAGCGCCAACGGCGTGCTGAACGCCGTAGAGATCGCCAAGGCCAGCGACCGTCTCATCGGTATTGCGCTGGGTGCGGAGGACTACGTCACCGACCTGAAAACCACCCGCAGCGACGGTGTTGAGCTTCTTTTTGCCCGCTGCATGATCCTGAACGCCGCACGAGCCGCCGGTATCGCCGCGCTGGACACGGTGTTCTCCAACGTAAACGACGAGGAGGGCTTCATCGCCGAGGCCACCCTCATCAAAAAGCTGGGCTTTGACGGTAAGTCCGTGATCAATCCCCGTCAGATTGAGCCGCTGCACAAGGTGTTCATGCCCAGTGAGAAGGATCTGAACAAGGCGCGGGCCATTATGGAGGCCATCGCCGAGGCCAACGCACGGGGCAGCGGCGTGGCCAGCCTCAACGGCAAAATGATCGACAAGCCTGTGGTCACCCGTGCCAAGCGGCTGCTGGAGCTGTACGAAGCCGGCAGCAAGGCCGATGAAGTGGAGGAACTGTAACATGGTAGAACTGAACAAGATTCCCCATATCAATGAGATCAGCAACCACGGCGCGTTTGCCGGGGCGGGACAAAAAAAGACCGCCACCTTCCGTGAGCGGTATCATCAGCAGAACAAAGTCGTTCCTTCGCTGGAGGAGGCCATCCGCCGCACAGGACTGAAAGACGGTATGACCATCAGCTTCCACCATCACTTCCGCAACGGCGACCACATCATCAATATGGTGGTGGACAAGCTGGCGGAGATGGGATACAAGAACCTGACGCTGGCGGCATCCTCGCTGGCTTCCGTCCATGCGCCTCTTGTCCGGCATATCAAAAATGGCGTCATCACCCATATTGAGACCTCCGGCCTGCGCGGTGAGTTGGCGGAGGAAATCTCCCGTGGCCTTATGGACTGCCCGGTGGTGTTCCGCTCCCACGGCGGCCGGGCCAGCGCCATCCGCAGCGGTGATCTGCACATCGATGTGGCGTTTCTGGGCGCGCCCTCCTGTGACCCTTACGGCAACGCCAACGGCTACAGCCGGGACGATGACGACGGCATTGCCTGCGGCTCGCTGGGCTATGCCCGCACCGACGCCAAGTATGCCGATAACGTGATCATCATCACCAACCATCTGGTGGCCTATCCCAACGCGCCGTGGGCCATTCCCGAATATGACGTGGACTATGTGGTGCTGACCGACGACATCGGCGATCCCAAGGGCATCATGTCCGGGGCTACCCGCTACACCAAGGATCCTAAGGAGTTGCTGATTGCCAAGACCGCCGCCAATGTCATTGAAGCCACGGGCTACCTGTACGACGGCTTCTCCATGCAAATGGGCAGCGGTGGTGCGTCTCTGGCCACCGCCCGCTTCCTGCGGCAGAAGATGCTGGATCAGCACATCCGCTGCCGCTTCGCGCTGGGCGGAATCACCGGCCAGATCACCGCCATGCATGAGGAAGGGCTCATTGACCGCGTGCTGGATGTCCAGAGCTTTGATCTGGACGCGGCGCTGTCGCTGAAAAACAACCACTTCCACCACCAGATCGGCGCGACGTATTACGCCAGCCATATGATCAGCGCAGCGGTGGATCAGCTGGACTTCGTGATCCTCTCTGCGCTGGAGATCGACACGGATTTCAACGTCAACGTACTGACCGGCTCCGATGGTGTGATCCGCGGCGCTATCGGCGGCCATCCCGACACCGCCGAGGGTGCCAGCCTGTCGGTGGTGGTGGCTCCGCTGACCCGCGGCCGTATCCCCACCATCGTCAGGCACGTCAACACCGTGGTCACCCCCGGCGAGGTGGTGGACGTGGTGGTGACGGAGCAGGGCATCGCCGTAAATCCTCGCCGCCCCGATCTGAAAGAGAAGATCGAGGCCGCCGGCCTGCATGTGTTCACCATTGAGCAACTGCAGCGGCGAGCTGAAGCGCTGGTGGGCGTACCTGAACCCATCCGCTATAAGGATCGCATCGTAGGTGTGGTCATGTACCGCGACAACACCATCATCGACGTGGTGCGCGAGATCGACGAAGATGCGTGAATTACTGCTTTGCAAGGCCGTCCCTCCCCGGTGGGGGACGGCCTATGCCGCTCTGCTGGCCGAAGGCGGTCTGCGTGACGAGGGCCACGCCGATATCACCGCCCTGCTGACGGAGAACGATACCCTGCTGGGCTGTGGCTCCCTGGGCGGCAAGGTCATCCGTCAGGTGGCTGTCTCTCCCGCCGCTGAGGGGCAGGACGTATGCGCCCGCATCGTCTCGGCGCTGGTGCAGGAGTCGGTAAAGCGGAACGTTCCCTACCCGTTTCTGTTCACCAAGCCCCAAAACGCACGGCTGTTCCGCTCGCTGGGGTTCTATCCGGTGGCCGAGACGGCGGACATGGTGATGCTGTGCCGCCAGCGTGACGCGCTGGGGCGGTTTCTGGCACCCCTGCCCCGCTGCCAGGAGGGCGTTACCGGCTGCGTGGTGTGCCACGCCAACCCCTTCACGAGAGGACATCTGCACCTGATTACCACGGCAGCGGCGCAGTGTGACCATGTGCTGGTGTTCGTGGTGGCGGAGGGGGGTGGCCCCTTCCCCGCCGACCACCGGCTGGCGCTGGTGCGGGAGGGAACAGCCCACCTCAACAACGTGACCGTGTGCTCCGGCGGCGATTTTTTGGTGAGCCGAACCACCTTCCCTGCCTATTTTCTGCGGGACGAGCAGTCAGAGGACGCACGGTGTGATCTGGATCTGACGCTGTTCGGCCAGCACATTGCCCCGGCCCTCCATATCACGCAGCGCTTCGTAGGCGAGGAACCCTTCTCCCCCACCACCGCCGCCTATAACCGGAGAATGAAGGAAATGCTCCCCACCTACGGCATCTCCGTTACGGAGATCCCCCGTCTGGAGAACATCTCCGCCACCGCCGTCCGCCGCCTTTTGGCGGAGGGGCGGCTTGCCGACATCCAACCACTTGTACCGGAGACCACTTATGCCTATTGTCAACGTCACTTTGGAGGACATCCTCCGCGCCCGTGACACGCGGGCGAATGCCCAGCGTCGGCTTTTGCGGGCCTATCGCCTGCCGCTGGTGTCCTTCACCATGAATATCGCCGGGCCGGTGAAGTCCTCCCCGCTGATCGAGCTGGCCTTCGACGCGGGGCTGGAGGCCCTGTATGACGCATTGGGCCAGCCGGCGGCAGCAGAGGTCATCCGCCCCGCCACCGGCTGCGAGGCCCTGCTGGTCTATGACCGTCCGGCGGCGGAGCTGAAAGCCGCCTGTCTGACGCTGGAGACCGCCGCGCCCATAGGGCGGCTGTACGATCTGGACGTGCTGGACACGGACGGCAGCAAGCTGTCCCGCCCGGAGCCGCGCACCTGCCTTATCTGCGGCGGACCGGTGACGGTCTGCTCCCGCAGCCGCGCCCACGGACTGGATGCCATCGTGGGCCGTACCCATGAAATCCTGGCGGACTTCGCCGCCGGACATCTGGCCGGTCTGGCGGCAAAAGCGCTGACGGAGGAGGTACGCTTGACCCCAAAGCCGGGGCTGGTGGACGAACGCAATAACGGTGCGCACAATGATATGGATCTTCCTCTGTTCCTGCGCAGCATCGACGCGCTGACGCCCTGGTTCCGCCGGATCACAGCGCGGAGCCTGTCCGGCGCGGATGCCGCCGCCTTACAGGCGGCAGGGCTGGAGGCCGAGGCCGCCATGTTCCGTGCCACCGGCGGCGTCAACACCCACAAGGGGGCGCTGTTCTCCTTCTCGGTGCTGCTGGCGGCGCTGGGCCGATGTCTGGCGGAGGGCGGCGACGTCTTTGCCCATGCCGCCGCGCTGGCTGCGGAGCTGACGCCGCCTCAGGATACCCACGGCGCGGCGGTGGCCGCACACCATCAGGTGGGCGGCGCACGGTCGGAAGCGCTGGCAGGCTTCCCCACCGCGCGGCAGGCCGCCGCGCTGCTGCAAACCCACGATCCCCTGACGGCGCTTCTCTGGCTGATGGCCCACACAGAGGACACCAACCTCTACCACCGAGGCGGCGCCGAGGGCGCTACCTTTGTAAAAGAGCAGGCTGCCGCCATTCTGGCCGCGCCGCCGAAACAGCGCGTCACGCTGACGCAAGCGCTGGACGATGCCCTTATCGACCGGTGGCTCAGTCCCGGCGGCAGCGCCGACCTGCTGGCAATGGCGCTGTTTCTGAACAATTTCTTTACTGCTTTTCACTTTTTCGGTAAATAAAAAATCCAAACGAAATGTTGATATTTGTGCAACCAGGAAATAGCTGTTATGAAATGACATTTTTCAATCGAAAAAGTCAACGAACTTTTACCTGTCAAATTGTGCAGAATACCAAACGGCATCTGAAAAGGGCTAAGACGATGCAGATTTCCGGCATTGGCCACTCTGTTATACGTGGATTGGTTACCACAGGACAATGGTTCTCCGCCAGCACTACCGTCTATCCTCGTGGATCGCCACAAGGGCGCCGCCATAGCTATTTCGTAGATTGCTGAACCTTCATAAACCGCTTAGCCCCTTCCAGATGCCGTTTGGCAGCACAGATGTATATGGATTCCTTGAATATAATACATTGCGTAAAAATATGTGGGTCAAGGACGAAGCCGCGCAGCGGTGCAAAGCATCCTTGACGCACGGATTTTTACGCAATACGCTCTATCAAGGAATCATGCACAAGAAATGTTATCTGTCATCATCCCCCAGATAAAACAAGCCATTTCTCTTGCCACAGCAGTCTTTGCAATGTTTACCTTTGATCGCATTACAATTTTAAAGTATTTTTTCTTTAGCCGTGCGTTTGCCTTATCCGCATAGGCAACAGTCAATGAATCGCACTTTGCCTGTCGTTCCTTGAGCGCTACTGATTTTCCGCTTTTTGTTGCGCTCCGACCAAATACCTGAGCCGTTTCTACAAGTAGTTTGCGAAGATGTGAATTGCCGGCTTTTGTAATACCGGTATATTGCTGCTTATCACCACTGGAGCATTCTCCCGGCACCAGTCCAAGATAGGACGCAAACTGCTGCGCAGTCGCAAACCGCCGGAAGTCTCCTACCTCAACACAGAAAGGCAATGCCGTATGCGCGGCGATACCGCGAAAGCAGCCCAGCTTCTCCACCTTTTGCCGGTAAGGCTCTGCCTGTGCAAGTTCGTTGATGCGCATATCATACATATCCACCTGCTCCCGCAGCTGGTAGTAACGGATTAGGTACTCCTGCAACACTTCGGACAGAATCTTGTTGCCGAGATCTAAACTTGAGAGCCACTCCAAATGCTTGTTTGTCCAATAACTCTTACCATCGTGAATCTTGCCGTGTCGGATACAAAATGCAATGATCTGTTGCTTGACGCGAGCCAATGCGCTGTTGGCGTCATCGCGCATACGGATATACTCTTTCACTGCATCGTCCACTTCCGTCGGAATATATACAGGGCTGTAAGTATGGAAAGCAAGGCACTTGCTGATCAGGCGGGCATCTCTGCGATCTGTCTTGATGCGCTTGCCTGGCTTTGTCATCATCGTGGTCGGCGCAAGAATCACGCAGTCAATACCATGAGCGTGCAATTGATGATACAATGAATAACCGAGACATCCCGCCTCGTAACCGCAGACAATGCGGCAATCCCGACTCTGCTGCTTTTCAATGCGAGCAAGGTATTTCAGAATATTTTTCGCGTCCGGCTCGACCTGAACTTCGGCAAAAAAGCGGTCGTCTTCCATGCTGTAGCAGCAAAGCGTGTAATTTGTGGTATGGACATCCATTCCTACATAGATTATACTTGTCATGATGACTCCTCCTCTTGTATGTGGTGATTCCTGTGTGCTTTTTGTTTGCACTTTAAGTATGACAGGTAAATCCACGCTTTACAAGCGAAGGGGTCATTTGTAAGCGCACAATAACCACCCGCATGGCATCTCACCCAACGATGTGAGATAATATCCCAAAACTTGAAAAGCGCACGGTGAGTTTTTCGAGAAGGAGGGAGAGATGCTATCAAATGGCAGATGTATTGGCAGTGCGGGACGACTAGCGGCCCTCCCAGCGACCGTCACTGCGTTTGCGGATATTGCCCTCACCGTTGGCGCGTTTCTTGGACATGGTATCAACTCCTTTGCTTTTTGTTAGCCAACATACATACCACAAGTCAGACAGAATAGCTAGGAAAAGATTTTGATTTTTCTTTGCTTACTGTGACGCAGATTTTACGCCGCTTACAAGCTCATTCCACCCATGCCATGATTCTGCTTGGTTTCGTGGTCGTTCCACTTGTGGCCCATGGCCATCTTCTTTTCCCGCAGGCGCTGTAGGCGCTTGTGGTCGATCTGGATACCTGTGGGTGCTGCGGGACGCGGCGCATTATCCCGGAAGATATTGCCCATGTGGTGCAGCAGACGTGTGGCGGACAACAGAATATTGGGCGGCGGCAAATCCTCCTGCCGCTCCATGCGGTCGAGGAAATATCCGGCGTAGGCATGGCCATTCTTCTCTGCCATAGAGAACCAGTATTGAGCTTCGCCTTTGTCCATCGGAACGCCCTCACCCATGAGACAGAGCTTCCCCAGCAGATACTGCGCGTAGGGATTGGCCTGTTCTGAGGCTTGTCGTATGTATACTGCCGCTCGTGCGGTGTCTTTGAGAATATTCTTTCCGGTGAGATATTCCTTCCCCAAACGGTAGGCAGCGTGCTCGTGTCCGCTGTTTGCCGCCTGTTGCAGCCAGTAGAGACCTTTCGCGGGATCATGGATATCCGGATCATCCGAGAGGTACAGCTTTCCCAAGGCATATTGTGCGTCTGGCAGTCCCCGCGCTAATAGCTCCAGCCAGCGTTTTGCTTGCTCTGCGTCCGGCACCAGCAGACCTCCGTTACGGTACAGTAAGCAGAAGCGCCGCACCCGCGCCACGGCGGCGCGGGAGAAGGGGTTGGAGCCGCTGGCGCTGCTGCTGTTGGCTCAAGAGAAAAATAGTCCTGCGCCGGAGCTGGCAGCGCAGGACTATATCGACCCGGAGAAAGGCGTGGAGACGGAGGCGGACGCCCTGCAGGGCGCCAACGACATCGTGGCCGAGATGCTTTCCGATGACGCGGAGATCCGCAAGACTCTGCGGAGCCTGCTGACGCGGCAGGGCCACCTCCGCAGTCTGGCCGCCGTGGAGGAGGACAGCGTCTACCGGCTGTACTACGACTTCGAGCAGCCGCTGTCCAAGCTGGCCGGGCATCAGATATTGGCCATCAACCGGGGCGAAAAGGAGGGCTTCCTCGCGGTCACCGTGCTGCTGGACCGTGACGCGGCGCTGCCGCTGATGCGCCGCGCCGTGGTGAAGCCCGGCTCCGCCGCCATGGAATTCATCAAGGCCGCCTGTGAGGACGCCTACGACCGGCTCATCTACCCCTCGCTGGAGCGCGAGGCCCGCTCCACGCTGACGGACAGCGCCAACGAGGGCGCCATCGGCCAGTTCGCCCTGAACCTGAAGCCCCTGCTGATGCAGCCGCCGGTAAAGGGCAAGGTCACCATGGGTCTTGACCCCGGCTACCGCATGGGCTGCAAGGTGGCGGTGGTGGACGGCACCGGCAAGGTGCTGGATACCGCCGTGGTGTACCCCACCTACGGCGAGCGGCAGAAGAAGGAG
>CDZH01047886.1_pt1 | contig 28998 bp, 32 predicted proteins | sample 557721 | NCBI WGS metagenome assembly CDZH01 (sample SAMEA3182062, study PRJEB8094) | gut metagenome | biome: human; feature: gut; material: Stool; isolation source: human stools | place: Canada | collected 2013-01-14 | reverse complement strand
GAATACAACGGCGTCAGAAACCGTATGTCCAAACGAGGCTCGCCTTATTTGCGGCACGCCATTTGGCTGGCGGCTTCATCAGCAGTGCTTCACGATCCGGCGCTGAAACTCTATTTTAAGAAGAAACGGGACGAAGGGAAACCCTACATGGCGTCCGTGGGCCACGCCTGCAGGAAGATGGTTTCCATCATTTACGCTGTTATGAGAGACAACAAGGCCTATACACCCTGCATCCCAAATGAGATTTCAGCTTGACAAATTATAGCCGGTCTGTGCTTTTATCGAACGGGTAAATAAGGGGCGAAACCCTCCGAAACAGGGCATGGCCGGGAGGGAAGCACCCATCCCCAAAGGCTCGGTTTCCCACTGTCGGAGCAGGATTCACCGGGCCCTTTCACACGTCGCCCACAAACGCCGCAACGTTCGTTTCAAGGGGCTGCGTCGGGTACACACGCCACCCCGGCTCCTAACCGCGCACACAGCGGCTCACACGGCGAAACAGGTGGCCTTCTCTCCATCGGCCACAGCGTGGCTTTGTGCTGTCAGCGAAATTGCCACCGAAAGAACAGCCGGAGGAAGTGGATGCACGCCTTATGGCGTGTGTCCGCTTTCGCCGGCGCCGCGGCCCCGCTGGGCTGCGCAGCCTGGACGCTGTTGTTTCCGCAGCCGCGAGCGTTTCAGCCTTGCTGAGTTTGTGCTTACAGTTTCATCACCGGACCCTGCCGCTGTTCCGGTTCCTCTCGAAACTGCTGTGTGTAGTCGCGGAGACTCATACCAGTCTGCTTCTGACAGTATTCCTCCATCTTCCGCAGCAGCACCTCCCGCTCCGCCGCGTTGAGCTGGTAGCTCCAGTTCTCCTCTGTGCCATCCGCTTTGCAGAGGCACAGCTCCAGCGTGTCGCAGGGTCTATCCTCCGCGATGTCATAGTTGGCGTAGATGTTGAGCCAGTCATCGTTCTCGTCAGTACAGACGAAGGTGCCGAAGACTGCGTCCACATCGAACTCCGTCTGCACATAAAAATTGAGCTTGCCGTCCATCTCGATGATCTCATCACCGAAAGAAAAAATCCGCGAGGAGAGGTGTCCCGCCGAGGTGATCTCTTTGCCGCTCAGATGATCCAGCAGCTTGCGCCACTGATCATCGCTCGACGCGAATTGTGACCGGGTGGCATGGTATACCGCCACGGATACATCCCGCATCGCCCAGGTCTGCCAGCCGTCCATGATGTGAACGGCGGAGAACTCCCGCTTGTCGAAGTTGATGTCGAACACGCCGCGCACCTTGCCGGTGTTCTCCATGCGAAGGGCGGTGAGTGCGTCATACTCCTGCACCGTGATGGGTCGCCCGTCCGCGAACAGCTTAATGAACAGATCCGGCGCGGAGCCTTTCTCCGCAGTGACATAGCCGCGCAGCTTTACTGCGGCATCCAGCAGTTCCTCACCGGGGGAGGTCTTGAAGTACCACTCCTGTCCACGCTCGGTCACATGGTAGGCGGCGTAGGTACGGGCAGCCTCCCTCGCTTCACGCTCCGCGACGTCCTCCGCATAGATCTCGGCACTGATGCGCTCATACTCACGTTCTGGGAGCTGGTTGCACAGCTCATCCAGCACATCCTCCAGATGCTCCCGCAAGGTTTCATCCTTGAGATGCTTCTCGATGGCATCCTTCCATCTCCGGTCGATCCACAGTGTGATGTCTACATGATCTGCCATCTCACTCACCATTCCTTTCGTCAGTGGGCTGCGCCAACGCGGAGGGGATCTCCTCACGCGGCTGCGGCTTCGCCGGTCTTGCCGGACGGCGGGGACGGGCAGCGGGCGCCGCGCGGCTGTCCAGATACTCCCGCACCGGCTCCGGCACCTCGGATTCATAAAGGCATTTGAGCAGCTCCTCCAACTGCGCCTGTATGCTGGTGTTCTTCTTTTTAAGTGAAAATTCGAGAGCGGCAAGCTGCTCGCTCTCGAATGAGATCGTGACATTTTCTTTTTTCATGATTGTTATTCAACCTCCTGGTAGTAATCGCGGAGCTGGAAGCCCAGCGCCTCCATGTCGCTGTGCTCCATGCTTTTTTGGTGTTTTTGTGTTGTGGGTGGTATCACTACCCTCCGGCGGTCGTGCGCGGTCTCAATTATCCCCGCGCGGGGTTTTCCGACGGGCAGAAACGGCCTTTTCACTCGCCTTTCTGCTTGCCTCTTTTTGCGCTTCACTTGCGATCCGCGGCGACACGATCCTTATCCATGATTTTGGAATGACGTAGTCAACTGCCCGCCCGCTGTGGGACACTTTGACGAGCCTGCAATCCTCCGGTCTGTCCCGCGCCAGCGCTTCCAGCTTCTGACGCAGTACCTTGTTGTGGGTGTAAATCCCGGCGGTCTTTTCTTCCTCGTTGAAGCCGATAATGGTTTCCTGCTCGTAGCGAGCCATGTTCATAATCATTTCCTTCCTTTCAGCCTTTCGGCAGATATGCCCTTGGATTCGTCCGTTCCCCGTTGACGCGCGCCTCGAAGTGGAGGTGCGGCCCGGTGGAGCGCCCGGTGCTGCCGGACAGGGCGATGATGTCTCCCGCCTCAACCGTCTGTCCCACTTTTGCCAGCAGCTTGGAGCAGTGGCCGTATAGCGTGGCAAGGCCATTGCCGTGGTCGATCATGACATAATAGCCGTAGCCGCCGGCGTTGTACTTGGAGACTGTTACCGTCCCGCCCAGCGCCGCGCGGATGGGCGTACCGGTAGGGACGGCCAAGTCCATGCCGCCGTGCCCCTTGCGCTTCCCGGTGATGGGATCGACGCGGTTTCCGAATTCAGAGGTGACACGGCGCTCCCAGCCGGAGCCAATGGGGGAGCAGAAACCGTCCGCACCAATAAACGGCACATCCGCGCCGGGTATCCAGTCCTCCGAACCTCCGGCAACGCCATAGCGCGCCAAATTGTACACACTGTCGGCGTTGGACTTCTGTTCCACAGATATTTCCAAGTGAAGAGTGTTTTCAAGATTGCCGTACACGGTGGCTATGTCCGCAACGGGAATCGCCACGGTGTAGCTCTCCTCGGTTTCCGTTCCATCCTCATCGGTGACGGTGCGGGTACGCTCCTCGTAGGTCACGAAGCAGTCCACGAACTGTCGGTGCGCTCGGCGGCTGGGGGTGTCCTCTCCAAAGAAAATGGCATAGAAAACAGCCTTGACGCGGATACCGTCAAGGCTGCTGTCACCCTCTACCATGTCATTAACGGCGGCGATGGCATCGTCCAGCAGCGTGAAGCTGCGGCGCATATCTTCAATGTAGGCGACATATTCGGCAGGTGTTTTGTCTGGGATCGTTCCGCCGTGAAAACAGAGCAGGACGGCGGAATTGTTATGCTCCGCGCTGCCGGAGAGCAGAGAGCAGATCAGCGCCAGCGTCAGGATCAACGGCGAACAGATCACCGCCACGATCCAGCCCAGCTTTCGCCGGGTGTCCTCATCCGAGAGCGCGGCAGCGGCGAGCTTCGCCAGTGCTGCAACGGGTACCGCCATTACCGTCCACCTGCCGTTCCGAAAAGTGCCTGCTTGTACTCTGGGGCCTGTACCTGTAAGAGATAGCGTTCGTTGCCGCATTTGTAGAGGCAGGAGCCGCGCTGTGGGTCCCGGATCAGGGTATATTCGGACTCCTCCAGCTGGAGGTTATCCATGAAGAACTTCTTATCCACATTGCCGCCGTTAAAGATAAATTGATGGACGGGGATGGAAAAGAGGGGGCGCGTCAGTTCCCGGATTCCAGGCTGGGTGAAGTCCTCCAGATTCTGGCTGGCAAGGAACAGGGCGGATTCCTTTTTTCGTACTCTTTTAAGCGCGTTGCGGATGTAGGTGATGACGGTGGGATCGGACAGCCACAGGTACAGCTCATCGATAGCCGCTACGGAATTGCCCAGCGTCAAGAGCTGATCCGACATATAGGACAGCAGACTAAACAGCAGCGTGTTCCGCAGATTCTCCGCCATGTTATCCAAACCCTTGACACAGAAAACAAGGAATTTGGAGTTCATGATATTGGTATGCCCATTGAAGAACCGGGCGTCCGCGCCACGGCACATGGAATGGAGCCCCAGCAGCAGATCCCGCAGCATTTCCCGCGGATAAAGACCGGCGGCGTCATAGTTGTCATAGGCATCCTGGATCGTATCGTAGAGGTCGGAGAGGATGGGATAGTCCTCCGGCCGCGTCGACGCAAAGTCCGTGTGGTCGGTGATGTTCCACTTTTTATACAGGCTCTCCACCATCAGTTCCAGCGTGTCGATGTGGGGCGTGTCAAAGCCCTTGTAGACGCGGAACACATCCCGCAGGAAGGAGATGTGCTGAGAGAGCAGCGTCCCCCGGAAAGCGTCCGGCGCGTCCGGGTCTTCCGGCCCGCTGCCATCGTCCCAGCAGCGCGGCTCCAGCAGGTTGATGCGGTACTGCCCGCTTAAGTAGTCCAGAAAGCAGCCGCCCAGGGCGCGGCACTCGTCCTCCATCTCGTGCTCGGAGTCCAATGAAATGACGCTTTTGCCCGCCTCCCGCACATTGCAGAGCAGGAGCTTCAGAAGATAACTCTTGCCCTGTCCGGTGTTGCCGAGGATGAGGGCGCTGGCGTTGGTCTTGTCAGAAGCACGGCGGTCGAAGTCCACGATGATATTGGAACCGAAGCGGTCCCGCCCAATGAAGAAGCCCTTGGGATCGGTTTTGCCGGAATAGTTCATGGGGTACAGATTGGCAACACTGCGTGCGGGTAATACCCGCTCCGCAAAATTTGCCAGCTGGCTGCCGCCCGCGGGGTTGGCGGAGAGAAAGCCCTCCCGCTGGCGCAGGAGCAGCGGATCGGCGCCCATGCGGGAGCGCACCAGTTGGGCGGATACGGTGTCCCGCGCCGTGCGCAGCTTTTCCGTATCCGCGGCTGCAATGTCCAGATACACGCCGCAGTGGATGAGCGGCTCCTTTTCCTGCCGCTGCTTTGCCAGCAGCTCCGCCATATCCCGTAGGTTGGCCTCCGCCGTGACGCTCTGCTTGTAATCATTGGTGTTGCTCCGCTCCATGCGGCTTTTGTTGGTAGCGGCATGGAGGATGGCGTCCTCCTCGGCGGGTGTGACCTGCCGTGCCGTCAGGCGCAGATTGACGCCGCCCATATCGCCAAGGCCCCGCAGCAGCGCCAGCTCATCCGTCATGGGCGGGTAGCTTTTCAGCGCCATCGCCGTGTGATACCGGCTGCCAAGGATGAAGTGATCTGTGTTGAACTTCACCGCCGCAGGCGCGATCATATCCAGAAAGTCTTTCGGGCGCTGGATCTGCTCCGGCATCTTCTTTTTCTTCTTCTGTTTCTTTTTAGCCATGTACATACTCCTCTCCATCGAAATCACGGAAGACCTCCGTGGTGAGATCCTGCCGGTAGTAGATCGCCAGCAGGCGCTTCACATCCTGCTCCTCCGCAAGACGCACACGGAGCCCGTGGTCGCAGATGGCTTTCTCCAACTGCCGCAGCGCGCTTTCATCCGCACCGGCTTTTTCATCCAGTGGGAGCACCAGCACAAATTTGCGGGAGGAGGCGGATGAGAATTGAATGGCGTCCAGATGGGCCATGTCCCGCTCTAACAGCTCCCGCACGGCAGGCTCCGTTTCCTCCTCCAAGCGCCGCAGGTAATATTCCTTGTTCCGCTGGAAGGATTCGCGGGAATCCAGAGCCAGAATTTCCAAGGTTGGTTGGGTGCTGAGAAGCATGGTGAGGGAGCGGACGCGGCCCCGGATGACATCCGGGGACAGGACGGAGAGGTTGTCCGGCTGGATCAGGAAAAAGACCCGCTCCCCAGAATCTGTCACGATGCCGTGGGGCGTCACACAGACGATGCCCATGAGCTGCCGGGTGGATTGCCGCTGGCGCAGCTCCTTTTTCTGTTTTCGGTTCATGGGTCCAGCCTCCATTCATAGTATTGCTGCCGCAGAAAGAGAAAACAGGCGGCACGGCGCAGGAAATCCAGAATGCTGGAGCCATCCACCTGAATGGTGAGGAAGGCGTACAGCACCGTGACCACCAGCAGTCCCATGCCAAGGCCCTGGGTCAGCGCCAGCACAGAGAGCAAAGCGCCGATGCCGATCACGGCGATGTCCCGCAGCAGCCAGAGCCACAGCATGGGCTTGGCTTTCAGGTTTTCGGGGTAAATAAACATTTTGTTCCTCCAAAGCGAAACCGCTGCCGAGAATCTCAGCAGCGGTTCGCGCGATGTATTTCTTATTCTTCGGCAGTGCCGGTGTCCTCCGCCAGCGCCTGCCGGATGCAGTCCAGGAAGAAGGCGTTCTGCTTGATGCCATTCCGCTTGAGGTATGCCTTGAGCTGCTCAAACAGCTCGGTGGGCACCTGAAACGCCACCGTCCTCACATTGTCCTTGTCCATCTTCACATTTTCCTCCATTTCATAATATTTTGTGATGAGCGCGGTCATGTACCGGCTCAGTGTCTCGCCGGATTCCGCCTGTCGCTGCCGTACTTTGGTATGCAGCTCCAAGGGGATTTCAGCGCAGAGGTTGCGCGTTTTTTCTGCCATAGCAGTTCCTCCGATCTTTTTAATGGTAAAGCCAAGATACCCGAAAGCAAGCGCAAAAGCTATGACCAAAGCCAACGAAGAAGCGGTACGAAACAGTGACGATACCAACAAAGCGGCTATGCTACCCGCATGGCCGCGGCGATCCGCGACATAATAAACTCCACACAGGGTATCGCCACACTGTTGCCCAAAGCTTTGTACCTTGCACTATCCGACGCGCCGGGGATGTCTGTCCAGCCGTCCGGAAAGCCCTGGAGCCGCTCACACTCTAAAGGTGTCAGGCGGCGAATGAGATAGGCATAGGCTTCTGTCTGCTGGCAAATGAGATCGGTGGCGTCCTTATACTGACGGGCGCTTTGGGTACTTACCACATCATTCCTCCGAAAGTCATCCACACGCTGGCGGCTGTAGACCGCGTGGCGGTCTGTGGCGGTCAATGTATACGCCAAATTCTCCTGACAGCCAAGACCGTTGCCGCCGTTTTGCGGCTGCCGGTCTACAATGTTTCCGGCAATGCAGATGGCGCCCGCGTTCTGCTCGACAAGAGAAGTGTTGTTTCCGCCCATTCCATAGGCGGCGGATATGGTGGGCGCTACCTTGTGGGGGCCGGTGTAACGGCTGTCAACTCCATGATTCTCATAAATTTGGGGGGCTGCTGGGCGCAGGACCAAAGGCTGGTGTCCGCGCTCCTGCGCCCGGAGGGTGCCGGTAATATTTTCGCTACACGCCATGATCTGTCCACCTTGGTCATTGAGGCATAAAACAGACGGCATACAGTTCCCGCCGGGGCTGCCCTTGAGGGTTGGAGCAACCGATTCGTTGTATCCAATGCCGCCTGCGCTGGCACCTGCTCCGGCGGAAAAACCGGCTACAAAGGTCTGCTGCTTCATCCCCGGCTGTGCGCCCAGCGCGCCTGCCACATCGTGCAGGTCACGCACCTCGTCCCGCTGGTTGGCGGCAAAGGCCATGACGCCGTTATAGCCGTCAAAGCCCTCCCCGGCTCCATTTGGCTGTGTCACGAAGGTCTGCATCTGCATATTGGTGAGCTGACCGTCCGGCCGCATGAGCCCCGCTTGGATCTTAAGCGCACGCGCCAGCATCTTCGGCAGCTTCTTGCCGCGCTCAAAGGCGCGGCGCAGGATGCCCAGACAGGCGGTTTTCGATAAATAATACTTTAGAGACGGGTACGCCTCCAGTATGCCAGACAGTGAGACGCGGATCGGGCGGCGGGGCGCGGCCCCGGTATTGAGGGGGCGCTTGCCTTCCCGCCATGGAGATCGGAGCTCCCAATGGCGCTGTCCAAAGAGATCCACGGGAGAGGACAGCAGATCCAAGTGGAAATACGGGATCGAAACCAGTTCGGAGTCCGGCTTGCCCGATCTGCGCTTGGGCGGAGCACCGCCCCTTTCAGCCGTGTCTAAATCAAGCATCGTCATCTGCCCGGTCGTATCGAATCGGTACATCTATGAGACCTCCTTCTCACTGTTTTCCGTTTCGTCAAATACATCAAATAAAAGCTGGGGCGCGAGCGGCCCGGCGAAGTCCGCAAGCAGAAAAATGCGCTTGCGGCGCTGCGCGACGCCACACAATTGCGCGTCCAGACAGCGCCACGCAATAGAAAACATATCGCCTGCCGTGAGATCACCGACATCGGGCCATCCGTAAGGATAGGGGCCTGGGATAAGTTCGTTGGGAAAGCAGATCCGCACGATCTCCTCCAGCACGATCCGAAAGTCCTCATACTTCGGTTTTCCGCTTGAAAAAGCCCCCGGCACGTTCTCCCAACACATCCAGCGCGGCCGTATGTTGACGCTCTCCCGGCCACGGGCTTTCTCTGCCAACCGCATTTCACGCACAATGCGCATCTGCTCCATAAAGAGGCCAGAACGCGCGCCGGCAAGACCTGCCCTTGCGCCAGCAACGGAGAGATCTTGACACGGGCTGCCCCCGCAGATGATGTCCACAGGCGGCAGCTCCGCGCCACGCAGCTTAGTGATGTCGCCTACATGGATCATGCCGGGAAAGCGCAGCTTTGTCACCTCAATGGGAAATGCTTCGATCTCCGACGCCCATACCGGCGTGATGCCGTTGCGGACCGCAGCCAAAGGGAATCCGCCGATACCGTCGAACAGGCTGCCCATGGTGATTTGTGTTAACCAGGTCATATCATCACCCTTTCATTTGATCGCCGCGGCGATGGTTCGGGTGGTGTTGACGGCAGCCTGCGCCGTATACACGGCGCTCGTAATATTGGCCTTTGTTGTGGTGTCCAAGCCAAAGCTGCCAGCGATGCGGGGAACTTCGCCTGCGGAGAGCATGAGCCCCACGCCCATCAGCGCGTGGTCCTTGAACACCATGAGTCCCGCAATGAGGATGGTGGACTGGAGGAAGGCCGTCAGGCACAAACCGATGACCTGCCGCATCCAGCCCATAAAGCCGTCCAGATAGCCCCGTGGGACGCTGAACATATAAAGGCTGCCCACCGCGATCTGGATGAGCAGGATACCGCCGCGCTTCAGGTTGGCGAAAAACACCTTCAGCACCGCATAGCCCATGAGGATCACGCAAAAAAGGAGCATAATGGGGCTGGTGATGATGCTGAGACCGAAGTGAGAGCTGTTTACCACGTCCGAGAGCGTCTGGATCTCGCTGAGCTCCGTTATGATGTCCTGTCCCACCTCACCGATGCTTCGTCCGTAGCCGGTAAGCCCCGCGGAAAAGGTTCCCTGCAGCGACACCGATAAGGCATAGAGCCGGACGGGGACGACGGTGAAGAGGCTCACCGCCAGAAAGCCCTTGATGATATTCATCCCGCACTGCTGGAGATTTCCTCTGCCGGTGGAGTATTCGATGCCGCATTCAAAGGCGCAGACCACCACGCTGACGGTAAACAGCGCCCACGCAAGGCGGGAGAAAAAGAGAATGATGGCGCTGACCCATTCCAGCTCGAACAGCTCCACGCCCATATTGCCCATGAGGGCAAAGAAGTTGCCGAGAAAGCCCACGATCTGCCCGTAGAACCAATCTACCAACTGATCCAGGACTGTCGCGGCGACAAAATCCCAAATAAATATTGTTCATTCACCTCCGGAGACGCGACAAGGCCGCCGCCCTTTCGGGCGACGGCCTTGTCGCAATAATTGGTATTATGATTTGTGGGAGAAGTTCTCGTATAGGGGGATGCCGTCCCGCTTGATTTTGCGCTCCATAGTCGCGCCTTGCGCGCGGCGGAAGAATGTATCGGCACGGTATACGAGTATATCCAAAGACATGGTTTGCAGCGGCAGGAGCGCACGGCGGATCGCCTTGACCGCATCCACCGGACGCATGGAGTTTTCCGGGATAATGACGCACAAATCGTAGTCACTATCATCGGTTGGCGTACCATAAGCACGGGAGCCAAAGAGATAAACCGCCTCGGCTTTGACAGTTTCCGTGATAACCCGACACACCGGCTCCAATTCTGTTTGCAAGGATTCCGTCTTTGCTAAATACTCGTTTTCTGTCGACATATTCATCATCCCAAAGCGGTGATTACTTCAAAAGGCGGGGATAGTCTGTCGCGCCATTGACAATGGCGTAAATATAGACGGTGTCGCCGATCACTTTGTAGACCGCCACATAAGTTTTTGTCAAAACCAGTTTTCGGTATCCGTTTGCGGCGAGGATCGGGTCCGGATGCGTTTGCCCCATCAGCGGGAAATCTCGCAGACGGTTTATGGCCGTTTTCATTGTACTGTAGATTTTTCGCGCGTAGGGAGTTCCTGCCTCCGTAATGTGATACTTTACGATCTCCTCGAAGTCATGTTGAGCAGGAGGAAGATAGACCAGTTTACTTTTCGTAGGCACGGAACAACTCCTCCATTCTTTCGTCAAGCTCCTCCGGCGTGCAGACAGGCTCTCCGCTCAGTCTGCTGATCTCCGCGGCATAGATCTTGTCGCGATGGCGGAACATTTTTTCCCGCTCCTCGTATGCGGCCATGCTCATATAAACACCGTCATCCTCACCTTTGTTTGTGATGAAGATCGGCTCACCGGATGCTTTTGCCAGCTCGGAGATCTGCGTATACTCATTCCGCAGAGCGGAGGATGGTCTGATCTGCATAGGAAGTCCTCCTTGTATCAATTTCTTGATAGTATTATATCAAAGCGATGACTTTTATGCAAGACCATCCTCACGCGCCAGCCCACTTCCAGAATCAGACTTCTGATTCGGCTCTCAAGGGATACGCTTTTTAGATGCCGATGATGCTCCAAATGTATTTTGGAGCCGTCAGGGTGAAGATGAGGCAGGCAAAGAGGATGGCGGGGCCGGTCCATTCAAATTGACCTCGCTGGCGAAAATCAAAATACGCGCCGCCAAGCTTTACAAAGAACGCGATGGCGAGGATCATATCCAGCGCCGGGAACACCACCTTCTCCACCACAGCCTTGATCTGTTTAGCTGCCTCCGTCCACGTCTGTTCCACAGCGCCTGCCACATCGCCGCCCGCGGCGAGGGCGGAGGTGCAGCAGAGCGTGGTCAGGAGCAGGAGCGCCAACGCCAAAATCATGATTTTTTTGTGTTTCAAGATATTAACCTCCTTGATATGGGGATGCCGCCCCTTGTGGAGCGGCATCCGTTGTTGTTAGCCCTTAATAACCGGTGCGGGGCAGGGGCTTGCTGGGGGCGTAGACACGGGTGACCCAGCGGGAGGTGGCCATGATCCACTGCCCGTTGTAGACGCCGCCCGCGTCCGACGTGTTGACGAACTGCGTACCGCCGGTGAGCTTGGCAAGGGCCTTGCAGTCCACGCGAGGGGCCTCCACCTGCCGGAAGTTGGCGGGGACAATGCCGAACGCAGCCATAAACTCCGTCACATACTCGTTGGCGGCAAGCCCCAGCGCCGCGGGGGAAGCATCCAGCACATAATTTTTGGATGTGCTCAGGTTATCCGCCAGTGTGCGCCAGGTATCTCTGCTGAGATTGGTTTTGTACACGATCTTATAGTTTCCAGGGGTATTCCACGTGCCAGTATAGATGGTCTGGAGCCGAACCGCCTTGACAGGCAAAGTGTCTCTCCAATAAAAAGATTCCAGCGCCGTGGTGGAGTTGTTGGCAATACCGGTGAAGTTGTAGCGGACGAGCTGCCCCGGCATGACCTCCACATAGCCGGTTTTCTTGATGGAAACGTTGGTAGACAGGCTCTTGTTGGTCATGCTTGCCTTGACGATCTGACCGGCGTACTCGATCTCCACCTCAATGGGCGTCTTATCCAGCCCGTAAAACTCCGCCGCCTTGGATTCCACAATCTTATACCGCGCCAGCGGCAGGGGTTTGCTCACCGCCAAGCCGTTTTTGTCCGTCTTGATCGTATCCACCAGACGGTTGGTGCGGGCGTTGTAGATCTCAAAGACGGTGTTGGGAATGGGCGTCCCGGCAGGCCAGCCGTTCATGGCGTTGTAGTCCGCACTGACCTTTGTCACTTGGATCTGGCCGGTGATGGGAGTGTTCTTCCATTCGATTTCCGTGGTTTTACCAGACTTTACATACACGGTCTTTTTCTGCGTGTCGGGGATGTAGCCCTCGTTTTCCAGTTCACGCAGATAGTAGCGGCCATCTTCCAGTCCCTCAAACCGGACATAGCCCTGGTCATCGCTGGTTTCCTGCGCGATGGGGGTGTTGCCGCTGTCATAGAGGAGGAAGGACACGCCGGGGATGCCCTCGCCGGTGACGGCATTGACCTTGTGGAGCAGGATGCCGGAGATAGCCTTGTTGGTCACCGTTTTGGTTGTGGTTTTGCCATCCTCTACGGCGAAATAGATGGGGGTATTGTCCAGCTGGAAGCCCTTGCCCGCCTCAGTCTCCACGGCATAGTAGCTGCCGCTTTCCAGCGGCACATACACGCGGCCGTCCGTCCCGGTGGTGACGGTGTCCACCAGTCCGCCATCGCTGACACGGTGGATCTCGAAGGTGGTGTTGGGGATGCGCTGAGTTTTGTCCGCCGCATTGACCTTGATGAGCTCCACGCCGCCAATGGGGGCGTTATAAAAATACAAAGACTGCGTATCGTCGGGGTTGACTACAACGGTTTGGGTGCGGGTATTTTCGTCGATGGTGTAACCGTCAATAGATTTTTCCTCTGTCACCACCAGCGTACCGGTGACGCCCTTGAGAATGATCTGCCCGTTTTTATCGGTATAGTAAAGACCGTTGGAGCTGATTTTTCCGTTTTCGTCGGGGACGAACTCGCCGGTAGCCGTAGTGATCTTGAAGGTAACGCCCTCCAGCGGCGTCTTGCGGTCCAGAGAGGACAGCTTGTTGATAATAAGCGCTCCCTGACGCTTGTTCCAGAAGGTCAGCCGCTGGGGAGACTGGCTCTGGTCGATCTTGATGCTTTGTGGCGTCCCGTCCAGCACGAAACCGTCCACAGATTTGACCTCTTTTGCGGTAACAGTCATGCCGTCGGTCAGACCCTCAATGACGATCTGGCCTGCAGCGTCGGTGGTATAGTAGCCGTTGTTGGGGCCGACCACCGCGCCGGAGGAGTCCGTCACAAGGAACTGTACCCCGGCAAGCGGTTCATTTTTCGTGCCGGAAATGTATTTCTGGAGAATCAACGTTGTAGTGGGTTTGTTGTAAAAGGTCAGCGTCTGCGTGTCATTGGGGTTGACGACCACCGTCTGTGTGCGGGTCGCTTCGTCAATGGTGAACCCCGAAATCGTCTTGGTTTCCGTTGCTACCACGGTGCCGACGACGCTGGAGATGCGAATTTCACCGGATTTATTGGTGTAATAAATGCCGTTGCTGGACAGTTCGCCGTTGGCGTCCGGGACAAAGCTGCCATCCGCGTAGGTGATCTTAAACTCTACGCCCTCCAGCGGCTCCTTGTTGGGACCGGAGCTGACCTTGCGGATGATGAGATTTCCGGCAGGCTGGTTCAAAAACTGTAAATGGGCAGTCTCGCCACTTTTGATGAGGGCATGCTGGGGGCTGTCATCCAGCAGGTAGCCCGTTTTTGCCCGGACTTCACGGGCAATGACCGTCATGCCGGGTTCCAGACCATCCACCAAAATTTCGCCCGCGGCATTGGTGGTGAAGCGGCCGTTGTCATTGCCGAGATAATGGCCGCTGCTGTCGGTCAAAAGGAACTCTACGCCGGAGAGCGGTTCGTGCTTGCTGTCATCGCTCAGTTTGGTAATCAAGAGCGATCCCAGAGGAGCATTACCGAAGCGGAGCGTCACCACATCCTGATCCTCGCCGGAGATCCACACGGTTTGCGGTTCGCGGTCGATGGTGTGATTTCCGTCACCTTCGAGTTCCTGACAGACATAAGTGCCTTTTTTAAGGTTTGTCACGGTGAATGCCCCGTTGGGGCCGGTCACATAAGTCCCGATGACCGTACCGCCTGTTCCGCTGGTATTGCCGCTGAGATAACGCAGTTCAAAGCGGCAGCCCTCCAGTCCTTTTCCGGTTTTGGCGTCATATTTGTACACGACGAGGGCACTGTGAGGCACATTGTCCACCGTTACGGTCTTGGAGGTGTTGGCTTCCAGATAGAACTCGGTGACCCCGCTGCCCTGAATGCCGAAGCCATTGGGAGCGGACTCCTCCACCAGCTTGTACCAGCCACGGTTTACATCGGTGAGCGTGATTTCACCATCAGAGGCCGTTGTGAACACGCCGAGGTCGTTGATCTCGCCGGTGGTGGTATTGTCCGAACCGTAATAGATATGGAATTTGGCATTGGAGAGAGGATCGCCGGTGACGCTGTTCCGCTTCAGGATCGTCAGGGAGGGTTTGACCGCGTTGAAGAAGGTCACCGTTCTGGTGCAGCCCGCTTCCAGATGGATCTCCTGGGGGATCTCAGAGAGAATGACATGGGAAGGCACATTTTTCTCCGTGACGCGATAGCTGCCCACGGGGATGGAAGCGAGGAAGATGCGCCCCGCGCCGTCCGTGGTGGCGCTGGTGGAAAAGCTGCCGTCGATCTGCTCGATACGGAAAGTGACGCCCTCGATAGGCTCCCCGGTGGCGATATTTTTCTTCAAAATTTCAAGTCCGGGCTTTTCGTAGTCCACAAAGGTGACCTCGGAGGTCTTGCCGGGGCGGAGCGCCACGGTCTGCTCCGTGTGAGACACCACATAAGGCTCCGGCACAGATTCCTCTCGCACCACATAAACATCAGCGGGGATAGATGAGAGTGTGGTGGAGCCATCCGGTCCGGTGGTGGCAGAGGTGGAATAGCTGCCGGTCACGGACTTCACCGAAAAGACCGTGCCAGGGATCGGCGCGCCGGTCTGAGCGTCGGTTTTGTAAATCTTCATGTCGGGTAACTTATAATTAGTCGCCGTGACAGTGTACTGCTTGTCCCCATCTGTGGTATCCACATAGACGCTGATGGGCGTGGGATCGGCGCAGTAGCCTGCCGGCGCTTCGGTTTCCACGAAGGACCACAAGCCCTTGGTGACGTCCTTGACCTCAATGATGCCACCGTTTTTGGTCACGCCGCTGCCGACGATCTGCCCGTCGCGGTAAATGTTGAATACAGCGCCATCCAGGCCGGTATTCGTTCCTGCAATGACTTTTTTGAGGGTGATGTCCGCATCACCGGCGGGCGGCGTGGGCTTATCCGGCCGGGGCGCATCATTCACGGCCAACTTTCTGGGAGCATAATAAGCAAAGAAAGATTGACGACCGGACACGCTGGATTTGGCATAGACCGCCCACTTTGCGGACTCATCTTCCGTCACAGCAGCGGTGATACCCTTGGCAGCGTAGTCTTCGATCTGCTTCTGGAACTCCGCGTCCTCCTTGGCCTTCTGCGCCAAAAGCCAATCCACATAACCAAGATAGGTTTCATAGGTGTCGGCGTTGGCAAAACCACCGGCGTCAATATCGCCGGAGGTATCGCCGCCCGCGGATTTGTTGCTCTGATGATCCCAGATATAAGTTTGGAGCGCCATAAACAAGCTGCCGGGGATGTCGCCGGTATAATCAGCGATATAGGACATCATCCACTTTACATTCTCTTTGACAGCGGCGTCCATCTCGCCCAGCCCCGTACCTGCGACAGCGGCATCCCACAGGGCGTCACTGTCCGCGCCGGTGGCGCTTTGGTAGGTGTAGCTGTTGAGGAAAGAAGCGGTTCCATAGCGATAGGAATATCCGAGATCCATGCAGTAAAGCTGCTTGCCTGCCGCCGTGGGAGGGCGGTAGGAATATTGCTGGCCGGTGGAGGTCAGCCGGGTAGACCAGAGGTTGGGGTCTGTGGTTGCTTTGATGCCCGTTCCGCTGCCGGAGGCTGCCAAAGCGGAAGTCGGGAGCAGCGTCAATAATGTCATAATGACAAGAAACGCCGACATGATCCTTGTTCTCAATGTTTTCAAGGTTGGTTCCTCCTTAATGTCATTTAGAAATAATGAGGAAGCAGACCGATTTCTCGGTCTGCTTCACGTTGATGTGATTTGATTTTACTTGGCTGCCGGAGTATCTACCCAGCTTACGGAGTAGCCATTCCACAGGAAGATCTGGACGCAGTACCAGCACGCGTCGCCATTGTCATTGACTCCTCTGGCGAGCCCCACGCCGGTTTCAGCGTAGTTCTTTTCAAGAAGATTGTCCCGGTGCCCGCCAGAGAGGTTCCATGACCACACAGCCGCTTCTGATATGGTTTTGCCCTGCAGCGACCAATCTGCGATGCGGTGGATATTCTCTCCTACATACGGACAGTCTGTGACGGTGGTATTTTTCCGACCATCCGGTCTGGTGTGGGAATAGACCGTGTTGGCGGCCATTTCATCGGCTCGCACCTGCGCCGCCTGCATGAGTTTGTCGCTGGTGGTCAGGGCCGCGATGCCGTTTTCCTTTCGGAGCGCGTTGGTGCGGTCCACGATGTCCTGTTTCATGGCGTCTACATCGGCATCATTGGCAGGGGCTGTGGGTTCTGGCTGCGAATCCGGTTTATCGGGTTCTGCCTTTGCTGGCGCTTCACCGGTGTAGGGCTTTCCGCTTTCTACCTGCACACAACCGTTGACCGCATCCCAGTATACATTGAAACCGACCTGTTCGCCCATGTCCCGCAGCTTCACATAGTTGTGTCCAGCAATGTTGTAGGCTTGCATTTCCACCTGTTGACCATCCACAAAGATGGGCTGCCAGGTCGGTTCCGCCGTGATCCCGGCCGCGACCGCGATAGAGCCGCCGGTCAGCGCCGCGCCGATCACCATGCCTGTGAACATCATACTGACATTCTTTCTCACGTTTTTGCTCTCGTTCATCTTTCTGCCTCCATTCTAACTGTGTATGTGTGAAAATCTTCTTCGCAGCTTCACCATATCACAAGTGAGGGGCAGAAGTCGAACAGAACCGATTCGGCAAAAGGGAGAAAGATTCAGACCTCCGCTGCGGTGACGCACCAGCGCTGATCCCGCTGGTTGCGGACGCAGGTGTAGAGCGTCAGCATATTTTCGCCGGAGTCCGCAAGGCCGCCGCGATCCGTTTCGCTGACCTTGAATACATCCGTCACCTTGTAGGTACGGGTGCCCAGCTTGGTGGTCAGGGCAATTTTTTCCCCGATGTCCAGCGTATGGATCTGGCCGAAATAGCTGTTGGCACCCCGGTTATGGGCGGCGAGGCAGACGTTGCCGTTCCAGATGGAGGTGTCCTCAAAGTGCCCGACGCCCTTGGCAAGCGTCTTGCTGTCCGTTCCCTGATAAATGCGGACGCTCAGATCCAGCGTGGGGATCTCCAGCCTGCCGAGGGAGCCGTTTTTGTAATAGAGGTCGCCCGTCACCTCCGTGAACAGCACGGTGGGCTGATAGCCGCTGTCGCCATTCACCATACTGCCGGGTGTGACAACGCCGGAGGCGCTGCCGCCAATGACCGCGCCGGACGCGGGAATACCACCGGGGGCCAGATTTGGCGTGAGGTATTCACCGGTGTGGAGGGCGTTCATGCTCTCCGAGCCGAAAGCAGGCGGAATAAGCGCGGCGTTCTTGCTCATGTCGGCATTTTTCATAGCGCCGCCGTCCGCTGTGTGGATGACCTCGATAGATGTATCCCTGCCAAAGTCAAAGTCCTTCGGAGGGGCAATGCTGTATTCCAGCGCCGAGGCACTGGCCGCAAGGGATGCCATCATACTGACGGCAAGTGCGAAAGTCAAAATCTTTTTCATTCTGTATCCTCCTCATCCGCGTTTTCTTTTCTGTGCTTCACCAGCAGCGCGCCGCCGACGCCCGCGCCTGCCGCGGCCACGATCCCAATGGGGATGAGCACATAAGACCAGCGGAACGCGGACGCTGTGGCGGGTGTCTCCGCAGGCTCCGTGGGCTGGATGGGCGTTCCCTCAAAGATAGCCACATAGCGGACACGGTTCAAGGCGATCCGGCTGACGGTTCCGGAATAATCCGCCGTGACGGTGTAGCCCTTGACATAGCTGCTGGTGGCGCTGCCGGTGTAGGTGGCGACGGCGGTATAGCGATCCGCCACGGCGTAACCGTCCATGTTAGCGGTGTTGTCCGTCTGCCACTGAATGTCGGAGAGCGTCAGGGTCTTGCCGTTTTCCGTAATGGTTTTGGGAAGATACTGCGTATCCTGCTCGGCAAGATTGGGGTAGCTGCGCTTGGTGGAGATTTCCCTGGTGGAGCTGCCGTAGCCGGACGGCTCCACCTGCACGGTATCAAGTCGGAGCGTCAGGGTCCCCATGAGGCCGTCATCCGTGATGAATTCCCGCTCCTGCGGCAGCAGCGCCAGCACAGATTCCATATCTTTCTTGGCGCTTTCAACGGAGATGTGCTCTGTGTGCTGGCGGCTCTCATTTTCCGGAAGTTCCTGCTTCAAAAGGTCCGTCAGAGTGTACTGGAAGCCATCCTGCCGGAAATCCGAGCGGGGAATGCCCACGGGATCGTCTTCGGGGCTCAGGTCATAGATCTTTTTCAGCTCCGTGCCGTCGTCACCGCGAACGATGGCGGTGGGGTAGCAAACCTTGGCGTTCGGTGCCGCAGGCTCAAAGTCCGCTGCCAGCGCGGTGGGCGTAAGCGCCAGGGTCAGGCACAGCGCCGCGGCGCAAAGGGAAATCATTCGTTTCATGTTGTCATCCTCTTTTCTTCATTTTATAGTGATCTCTTGTCTGCTCCAGCAGGAGGTCATATTCCCAAGGCTCCACTTCTAAGGAGAGGTAGGCGCCGTCCTTCGTCATGCCGTCCACCCGGTAACTCAGCACAAGTGGAAGATGCCGCTGCTTTTTCACGTCCTGGGGCGAGAGCCAGCCAGTGCCTTCTACAAAAACAGCGCGAATGGCGGAATCATAGTTTTCTTCATAGCCCTGCCAGAGAAGGGCCTCCCGCAGTTCTTTCCGCAGCTTCTTGCGCTGGGGAACGGGGATCAGACGCTCCGGCTCCAGCAGAAAGCGGGGACGCAGGCTTTCCAGGCAAACATCCAGCGCGTCTTTCAGGGCAGCGTTCTTTTTCGTCAAGCCGTCGCACCGGTAATCTGCCGCCAGCACATCCTCGCCCTGGGCATCACCGGGGAAAAGACGCACACAGCGGATGAGCTCATAGGCGTGGGCATCATCCGCCATGCCGAGGACGCGGGCCCCATCCATAGGGAGCGACCGGTAATGGGAGATCGCGTCATTCAACGCGGAAAAACGCTTCACACCCCAGCCGGATCTTCCGGGCCGAAGATCGTCCACGGTGTAATAGGTCACGCTCATGCAAGTATCCTCCTCACTTCATTTTCATACCGCCCATAGTGGGGGCGTCCGTCTGTTCCTGTGTCATCAGCTCCTCCAGCTTTTCCCGCGCCCATCCGGGCAGAAACTTGTCATCCAGTACGCCGATGAAATCCTCCCGGTTCCATCTGGCTGTTTCGCCGTCCGAGAGGCAGGTGGCAAAGACTGCTCGACCACAGGAATGCGGCTCGCAGCCAAAACCGCTCCGAGCATACAGAAGTTGGTAATCCTGCCCCCAATACTGCTCCCGCAGCGCCTCCGGCGACAGCACCAGCACCTTGCCGGTGAAGTCCTGCTCGGTGCGGTCACCAACGCAATGCTCCGCGCCAAAGAGATTTAACGCCTGCACTGCCTTGCGGTAGAAACTGACGAAGCCATCCAGCACAGCCGGATGGCTTCGGACAACAAAATCGCTGTTGTGGTTGATGTCTTTGGGAATGCAGGTGCGCTCCGCCCACTGCTTGTTGCCATGGCCGAAGCGCCCGTCCCACTTGAGTTCGTGCAGGGTGTTGGCAAGCACCCACGCGGTGCGCTTGTAGCCGTATTCCTCCAGCACCGGCGTGATACAGTTCTTGTCCAGATGCATTCCGTCGAAGCTCTGACGGATGGCGTCCTCGATGGCGTTGCGGCAGGCGATGTTCGCCTTGTGGCTCTCCCGCCAGAGAGGAAGCTCGTCCCGCTCTCTCGCCTCGGCGGAGGAATAGGGGTAGAGATAGGTGTCATTCATTCTGAGATCTCCTCCTTTTCCAGCAGGCGGCATACGCCCTCCATCCGCACACCGGAATCCTCCAGCATGGTGCGGACATCATCGTCCAGCTCGTCGATGAGCACATCCGCGGCGGTTTTCTCCGCTGCCTGCACGATGACTCTGCCATCCTCTACAAAGGACTCCAGCGCGGCAGTGGGCGAGATCCCCGCCTCCGCCAGCTGACAGGGTGGAATTTCAAGGCCGGAGCATAGGGGTTTGCGTTCACAGGCGCCGCACGCCGTTTCCGTCATTCCGGCCTCCATTGCCATCTGGCTTCGCTCCGCCAGACGGGAGATCAGCTGCGGCGTTACGGTGGAAAGCAGAGAAATGGTTTTCAGCAGCTCTGCCACGGTGGGATCTCCCGGCAGCAGCAGAACACAGCCGCTGTCGGTATGGAGGATCAGGTCGCTGACGTCTGCAAGGCCGGAGAACTGCAGCGCGGCGCGGGGAATGGTAATGATCTTGTTCGCGGGGTCATGGTTCAAATGGAATTTCATGTTGTTTGCCTCCTCTTTTTTTGATTTGTTTAACATTTCAATGGACACTTTGGCTCGTGGATCATCTCATAGCGGGTATCGCCGTCACCGCCCAGCAGGTTTTCCAAGGAGAGCTGCCAGCAAGCCTTGCGGGGATCATAGTTCGTGATGATGATTTCCTCATATTCACTTCCTGCCCTTTGCGACATACTATTTGGGCGCGAGGTCCGGAAAATAAAGCAGCCATCTTGATAGAGATCGCAAATGTATTCCTGATAGTTATACGAAACAATAAAGTACCCCTCGCTCCCGATGAGCACATCGTGAAGCCGCCGGTGATCCTCCGGCGGGAACTCTACCGGATAGCAGCCCTCTGCCATATAGTAGGGCGGATCGCAGTAAAGTACGGCATTCTTCCTGTCATATTGGCGAATCAGCTCCTCAAAGTCCTTATTCTCAATGACAACATTGGCCAGTCTGCGGGAGCTCTCCCAAATCAGATGGAAAAAGCGGCGGATATCACAGGGCTTACCGCCGAAGGACTTGGCGCCGCCGCTGAAGCTGTATCGCACCAGCTTGAAGTAATCCGCGGCACGGCGAATATCTCCGCGTGGCGCGCGTTCCAACATGAGGGCGCGGATGGCTTCCGCGTCAGGCGGCTTGAGGTAGACCTCCGTCAGATCCATTTCCTCCTGCAGGTAATCATCCGTGATCTCATCTTTTGAGAAAAATTTGTAGAGGACGTTGAAGTCATCCCGTGTGTTCAGCGGCAGGAACCCCAATTCCGCTAAGAGCGCCATGGTACGGTTCTTCACGCAGCAGAAGAGGTTTGTCAGATTTCCGTTGTAGTCATTGTAGACTTCCATACAGCCCCGCTGGATAGGACGGCTTATCGTCACCGTGCCGCTGCCGCCGAACACATCGATGAAGCGCTTATAGTGATCCGGCATCAGCTTGTTGATGATCCACAGCAGCTTGCCCTTGCCGCCTACCCAGGGGATAAAGCTGTTCAAGATGCACCTTCTTTCAAAGGAAAAGCATCCAGTGACCGCTCTAATCCGCGTCTTGCTGCCGCAAGTCCATTTTCCATGTTTTGAAGCTGCTGAATCGTGGAGTAGACTTCACCGGCAGTCGCCGCGTAGAAGTATCCGCATCGATCGCTCCCAATAGGAACACCCTTGCGTCTCATACGATTTACAAGTTTTCGAAGATCTGTTCCGCTAATCCCTATAGCCGCTTCCAGCGCAGCGCTGCTCGCACTGTACCTTCGCCCGGTACATGCTCCTTTCAGATAACTCAATAATTTTTCTTCTCGCATTTTTGCTCCTTTCCGGGGTTGTACTCCCGGAGGAAGGGACAATGCGCAAAAAAGAAGGGGCCGCTTTCCCCCTCCGGGAATACGGCCCCTAAGTGTGATTGTTTTTCTGAATGTTCCGTTCTTACGGAACGGTAATCGCCCCGCGTGCTCCTGTGAAACAAACGCCATCTCCCATATAATTTAAGAACGGATACCGTTCAAAAGGAGATTGCGTATGGATCAGGTCGCATTGGGTAAACGGATCAAGGCCGCTCGCGAGCGAGTCGGCATGACGCAGGAAGATCTTGCTGCCGCTGTGGATTATAGCGTGGATCATGTGAGCGTTGTAGAGCGGGGCGTGAAGCCGCCAAAGCTGGAAAAGCTGGTTGCCATTGCCAACGTGCTCAATGTTGGGACAGACGAGCTTCTTCAGGACAGTTTGAACGCGGCGACGATGCTCCGAGCCACGGAACTCTCCGAGCGTTTGAAGACGCTCTCCCCGGACGGGCAGCGTAAGGTGATGAATGTGCTGGACGCATTGATCACTGAATTCCAGTAACAGTATGACAGAGGTTTGCTTTTTGCAGACCTCTGTTTTTTTCGACTGCGTTCGACATATTTCCCGTAGACTCCTGTGGTATTGTAGTTCCATAAGAACGATAACCGTTCTAAAAAGCAAGGAGTGAACACTATGAAACAAATGAATATTCGTGCCGAAGCAGCTCTGCTGGAAGTAGCCCGCAGACACCATACCACCGTGGAAGAGGTGCGCAGGGAGATCTGTCTGGCTATGGCGATGGCAATGTGTAACCCTGCCCCTGCCGCGCGGAAAATCTGGGGTGAGATCCCCTGTGATGGAAACGTCCTCACGCCGGAGGATCTCATCACCTATGCCGCGATGCGATGCCGGGAAGGGGAGTTCTGAAAGTTTCTTGCCCGTTTTACGGGTCAAGGCGGTGTTATTTCATTTTCATCTCCATTTTCTGTGTTTCCTGCATTGGTGACAGCATGGGCTGATAGTCCGCACGGTGCAGCAGACCGTAGGGCGAGAGCACTGCGTTGTCCTCTCTGATGAGGTCGCAGCCGTAGGCGTAGAGGTTCACATGGGAGAGCAGCAGCTCCGCCGAATGGTCATCCGTCATGAAGCGTAGGTGGTCAATGGCTGTTTCCTGCGGGGAACTCAAGTCCGGCGTGAGGACGTAGTCCGCCAGATGCTCCGTCAAGAACAGGGCGGTTTCGATGTCCCGTACCTCGAACTGCTCCAACAGAGCCTTCAGCTTTGGCACCTCGGATCTCGGAATGTCCCGCGCGGCCTTGGTGAAGGCGTTAAATTCCTCCAGCTCCATGGGCAGGTCGGTGAAGTCCGCCGCATAGGGGATGATCCCGTCATAATCAATGACCGTGACGCCCTCCCAGCCCTCCACGCCGAGTTGTTCCTGTGCGTCCAGCAGCTCTGCCTCTGCTGCGGGAAGATCCAGTGTCACCGTGCGCGCATCGCCAATGTCGGGATGCAGTCCGAGCGTGAGCCGGAAGAGGTATCCCGGCTTTCCCGGCAGCGCCTTTTGGACAGGCGGCGCGGTTGTCAGTTCGCCATCCCGCAGCACATACAGACTGTTCACAAAAACGCCGTTTTCACTGCATCGCATCATTCTTCCAATGCCGGCGAAGTCCAGCATCTCGAACACCTCGTTGGATACGCCGTCCAGTTCGGGGACAAAGTCGTTTTCCGCATAGAAGCGGCCAAGCTGGGCGTCATCCGCGGCATCCACCACATGATAGCAGTCTGTTCTTGCGCTGACCGCCAGATCCCGCAGATCCTGCAGCGTAATGACGCCGCCGTTGGCGTTTACTTTTCTCTGCACCTCCATGGAAAACAGTCCCTCAAAGGCGGCTTCCTGCACCTCGTTCAGCGGCGACAGCAGTGCGGCAAGGTCGTTGAGCTCGATGAGGCTGATATCCAACCCGTCCAAATAGGGCGCGAGGTACCCGAAGGCTTCGTAGTCTTCGATCTCCATGTACAACTGCTCGCCCTCGTTCAACCGCACTTTTTCCATAGCGTCCCACAGTTCCCACGGGGAGGCGGGCAAGTCCAGCTTGGCATACGCCTCGTTGTTGGGTACGTCTTCTTTCGCAAGATATACCTCGAATATCTTCTTACCCAAGGGTCATTCCTCCCATTTTCATCCCGTTCTGCTCATAGACTTTCGGGTTCGCACCGGGGACGTCCCAGCCGAACATGGAGCCCGTTTTCATGGCTTTTTCCTGCGCAGGGGTAACGCCGAGCCGCTCGTTGTTGTAGTCCGCCAGTTCACGGTTATGCGTGGGATCGTCCGTGTTCCAATCACTGTGGTAGTAGCCGATCTCACCGCGCTTGATACAGATGAGCTCGCCGGTGCCGGGGAGCGTGGAGAAGCACAACTCCGGCAGACCCTCCGCCAGCTTGGGGGAGAAAAGCTCCTGCTCCGTTTGGATGCTCCACTCGTCCGAATTCCAAAAGTGGACATACAATTCACCGCCGTCATCCACGGAAATCTCCCGCTGCTCAAACCCCTCGCACCAGCCATCAGAAGCCTGTCCGGTGATAAACTCTTTCAAAGTATCCATTTCGGTATCCGACAATTTTCCGGCGACGCGGCATTCCGCCACGCCCCAGAGCTGCCGGTCACGTTCCTCTACGATGAAGACGGCGGAGCGCACCTTGCGGTCAACGCTGTCGGCTTCATCATACCAATGCATGATGCCGCGCTCCGCCTCCTCCGGCATCCGGTTTTTCACCAGCGCCGCCGTGATCTGATCCTGATAGCCCCGCAGCTCACTGCCCTCCAGAAGTGTGCTGCTGTCATCAAATTCGCCGTACTCGTTTCGCTCGTAGAGATCGGCGGTCAAGGGCATATACAGCTTGAGGGTGGTCAGCTTGGGCGGCAGCACGGTGAAGCTGTCCTCGCCGGGGATGAGCGGCAGCGTGCGGCCATTGTCCCACTTCATAAAAATTTGCCCCTCATTGTCCACAAAGTCTACTTCGCCCTCCGTGCCGGGAAGAATGGGATGATAAGGGTCCTCCATCGAATTGAGCCGGATGCGGGTGCCGGGGGGATACTGCTCCTTGATAAAATTCACCATTTTTCTGTCCATCACTTTATACCTCCCATTGTCATGCCCTGTTTGGGCGTTTTTTGATATTCCTCCAACTGGCGGGGATTCTCCTCGCCGTAGAAGTCGAAGATCATGTCATCCACCTGCTTGCGGACGCTGGGATCGTCGGTCAGCACCTCGTAACGGAAGCCTGTGGTGGGGTGATACGGCAATTCCTCCCGCACACACTTGAGAAAGGCTTCGGCATCGGTAAATTCCTGTGCATCGCCGTTGGCATAGGTGACGCGGCCTACCAGCGGCTTGTCCCGCGCCATATTCTGCCGCTGGACATCCAGATCATAGGCCGTACAGTAGCAGTTATAATCGCCCGGAGACGGATTACAGCGCAGGCAGTAGCGGTAGCGCTCCGTTTCCACGATGTAGCCGTAGTTCTGTACATAGCCGCCGTCGATTTTACCGCCGTGGTCATAGCAGAAACGCTCCATGGCGAAGCGATTTTTCAGCACACTCTCCCGCAGCGTGTCCACGACCTCCTGCAGTTCCAGTTTGAACGCGGGGCTGTTCAGCTCCTCCGGGCCGCGGGGCCACCAGGTATGCCAGAACTCGTTGCCACTGCGCCCGAAGTCCATGCGGACATGACCAACGGTACCCAGCCGCTTATCTTCTTCGGGGTGCGGGGTATAAAATAAGCCCGCCTCCTCCGGGCGGGCAGGTCGGATATGAAATTGTGTTGCATCTTTCAAGGTTAAGATCTCCTTTCGGTGTAGAATTTGGCTTTACACATTTTTGGGGGTGTGCTATGATGTGGCAAACAAAAATTTGTGGCAGAGAAGACTGTTGCAGAGCAAGTCAGCACAAACACAGACGTCGAGAGACTCAATTTACATGATGTGGAGATACTATCTTAGTGAGGTTGTTTTGAGGTGTGACTTATGAGGGAACATACGCATACGAGAAATCGAGTTCGAAAAAAAGCCCATTTTTTTCGAATGTTTTCGATGATAGCATTTATTATTTCGTGGATGGCCTTAGAACCTTTAGGAGGGCAGTTTCTTTTGGCAAATAGCTATTCTCTCTTTTGGCTGTTTGTTCACTTTGTGAGTTATATCCTAATGGGCTTCACAGTATATTTGCAAGCAAAAGCGTTGTCTTATGATTATACAAAAGTAGACTTCAAACTACTGTGGGGAACAACTCAATCGTCGGAGGAAAGGCGTTGCCTTATGCTCCCAACGATACTAATATGCATTATTGTCGATATAGGCGCACTAATCTTTTCACCTCTACGTTAGATAATTTCCGGTTTATCTGCTCATCAAGCGGCTTGATCCAAATGGATCGAGCCGCTTTTGCTTACATCATCCTCTGTTCCTGCTGCTGCACCGGGAACGGCGGGTCAAAGCGGCGCAGCAGGCCGAACTCTGTTTTTGTCACGCAGTCCTGACCGTATTTCTCGAAATCCATGCAGCCACGGCACAGGGGCCTGTCTCGCACCCGGTCTGCTTACACTTTAGTTCCGCCCGAATGATCATCGTGAAAGCCCTCCCATCTCCATGTGGCTGCTCTGGCTGCCGTTCATCACTTCCTCCATGCGAAAAAAGCCCTTGTAGGCAACATAGCCCCGGTCAGTGAACATCCCGTCCTCATCATTCATGCGCTCCGTGCCATACTTTTCATAGTCATAAAAAGCGTCGAGATTTTCGTCATAGTCGAAATGACCGGACTGCTGGATCATATACTTGCCGTATTCCTCCGGCGTATGTGTGCCGGGGGCGAAGTCAAAGAGGTCAAGGCTTTCCGCAAGATTTTTGATCTGTGCCGCGGACTTTGGCTTTGCCAGCATGACCACGGCCCCCAGCTTTTCCATCTCCGCTTTTGACAACCCATCCGTTGCCGCTGCCAGTTCGTTGAGATCAGAGAGGTTTTCGTACTCCATATCCAACAGGACATCCACCTCATTGGGAAGCTGGCTGTCCTCCAGCCGTAGGCGGACATCGGCGGGATCTGTGGTGCCCCCGCGAAGGAGGGCGCGGTCGATCTCCTCCCGCTCCATGGGGAGGAACAGCCATGTGATATGCTCCGTGTCCTCCGGTTCGGCTTTAGAGGTCACCGCAACGGTGATGACATTCGGCTCGTAGTAATAACAGGGGAAGAACCGGCCATCGTAGACCTGCTCTAACTTCATGCCGTTGTCGTAGACTACGCCGTAGGGTGTGATCGTGCCGCCGCCGTTTTTGATGAGCCGCCGCGCGGTTTCCTCACCATCCAGTTTGTTCAGCTCATCCACGCTTGCGCTACCGCCGTGCAGGTTCATGTAGTGGTCACGGCCAACAGCGGCGAGGTCAGAAAAGTCGGTAATGACCGTGGCCTGCTGGCAGCAGAAGGTCAGGTTGATGAGATCCTTCAGTTCGAACAGCTCCAGCTTGTGGGCCATCGCCTGAAACTGCGCGGCCTCGCCGGTGTCGAAGCTGTCCAACCGTTTGGCGAGGTAGTTCAGCTCCTCCACATTGACCGTGAGCATTTCCACCCGTTTCAGGACAGTGTAGAAACTGTCGATCTTCTCCACCTTACAGTCCGCCTTGACCGCGTCGCCGATCTCCAACGCCGCCAACAGCTCCATGCAGTGCGCGTACTGGTCATGCGGAATGGGGAACGGGATGGTCGCCACGCCGTATTCCGGGTGACTGGGATTACTCAAAATTGCTTGAATCATCATTTGTGTTTTCCTCCAATCCGTTGATTTTGTTCATTCTGGTCCGCAGACAGGTCCCGTCCGCACCCCAGCAGAGAAAGCCGTGGCGGGGATAAGGGCAGCCGTCACATTCCGGCGAACGGCTGCAAACAGGCGCTGGCAGCGGCTCCTGCTGAAAGCCGGGGAAGTGCGGAAGAATGAGTTTGAAGTGGATCGTGCCATGAATTTCCATCGTCTTTTCCTCCTTAAACCAAAAAATGCCGGACATTTCTGTCCGGCCTGCGTGGATACTTATTTCATTGTCATGGTGCCCCGCTCCGGTGCGTCCCGCTGCCGCAGAGCATCCGTGGGCAGCAGTCCGCTGACCTGTTCCATCAGCTCCGCCAGCTCCCGATCCCGTCCGAAGGAAAGGCTTTCATCCTGTTCGCGGACGAACGCCAGCGCGCGGTAGATCTCCGCAAGCTGCTCCGGTTCAAAAAGGGTGCCTTTTTGAACAAGCCCGCTGCGTGTGGCGAAATCCCGCTTGGCGGCATCATAGTCATCCTGGAAATAATGTCCGTGATGGACGCCCTCCCGGTCGAAGTCCCACTCCCAAGTCACGAATTGGACACCGCGCTCGGTGGGGTGGCCCGCCAGCACTGCGTCACCAAAGTCCGCGAGGACGCGGTAGTCGCCATCCAGTCCGCTGGCTTTGAGCCGCGGTGCGGTTTCCAGAATCGCCATGTATTCCGAAGTCATTTTGACGGTGTCAATCACCGTCTGCAAAGCGTCCTGTGCCCTGATATTGTCTACGTTTTCTTGCCGGTACAATACGCTGCCCTTGCCGGAGATACGGCAGAGGCGCCCTTTTTCAATGCTGACGGGCAGGTGGTGATCTTCGATTGGTTCCACCGTGAAGCCGTTCTGCCGCAACTGATTGGCGGTTTCCTCAAGGAAGCGGAGCTGTGCGGGTTCGTTTTGATGATTCATTTTGGAGTCCTCCTCGTAAGCAAAAAAATAAGCCGGAGCATCCTGAAATGCTCCGGCCGGATGATGAATTAAGGTGTGAAATGAAAAAGGGCGCCTTTTTGATGGCTTCGACGAAACCAACAAACAGACGCCCGAAAGATCGTATAAAATTTTGAGGAAAGATCGTTCTATTTTGTGCCCGCAAAAAGGGCACTTCTCAGGTTTTTGCCTTTGAATCTGTGAAAGGGGGAGTTCAAATCTCTCCGGTTACCAAAATAACGCGAAAATATCTTTTTTTCTGAGTGCGGAATTTGAAATAAAAAAAGGCGGCAACCCTTTGGCATTCTAAGCGTTGCGCTTAAAATATCCAAATTGTTGCCACCTTATGGCGCGGAAGGAGGGATTTGAACCCTCGCGCCGGTTTTATCCAGCCTACTCCCTTAGCAGGGGAGCCCCTTCGGCCTCTTGGGTACTTCCGCAGGTCGATGG
>CDZH01018705.1_pt1 | contig 30132 bp, 27 predicted proteins | sample 557721 | NCBI WGS metagenome assembly CDZH01 (sample SAMEA3182062, study PRJEB8094) | gut metagenome | biome: human; feature: gut; material: Stool; isolation source: human stools | place: Canada | collected 2013-01-14 | reverse complement strand
TGGTCGTTCAGAAGATGCGTGCGTACTTACAAAAACACCTATGTCAGGTGGGTCTGCTCGGGGCATAACAGGGGTGCGGACAGTTGCCCGAATGCTGTATCGGTTGATGAAAACGAACTGATAGAGGTTATTGATCGGTACTTTGCGAACATACTGAAATCCAAGAAAAATGTTACCGAATATGTGGTAAACGAATTCCAAAAGGTGTACCGTGCTAAGGACGAAAATGTTGCGTACGAAAAGGAACTGCGTACAGCGATTGAAAAACTGAAGCGCAACCGCCAAAAGTATATGGATATGTATACCGACGATCTTATAACCCGTGAGGAATTGAACGCAAAAATCGGCGGGGATAAGCGAGAGATGGACAGGCTACAGGAGGAGCTTAAAATGGTGGAACAGCACCTGACCAAAGGCGACCGACTGCAAATGATACTCGCCGACACCTTTAAAGAAATTGAGGACATCAGCAATTTAAGGGCAATTACCAACGCACAGCTAAGACGGGTGATAGACAGAATAGAGGTTGACCGAAACGGAAACGTTGAGGTCTTCCTCAAGCTCTTCAGAGAGTTAGGGCTTGACGAAACCGTTCGTATTAGTAACAGCCGTACATACGGAGGTAACAAAATGGAACGGTTTGTGCGGCTGGTAGCATAGGCAATAGATTGAGAACGGCAAAACGTCAAAGAGATCTGGAACCCTGTGGGTTTTTGCTAATTTCTCTTGAAATATCACGCCGGTGCGGCAATGCCGAATGAAGCGTTCTTTTCATAATACAAAAAGCGGCTGCCGACGCTTTTGCGCATCGGTAGCCGCCCATTGATTTTCTTTTTTTATTCGATGAGCCCGCTTTCTTTCAGCAGGATCTCGATATCTGTACCCTTGACCTTTTTAACGGCAATTTTCAGTATTTCCTTTTCGGCAAAGGAGAGGGGAGCCTCGCTTAAGGGCTTTTTGTCTATCGCATAATAGCAGGCACGCAAAATCTCACGCACATCGTACTTGCTGCCCCAAACCTCCGGTACGCCGCGGTCAATGTCGAGCAGGGTGTAGACCGATTCCATACCGGTGCGCATGGAATATTCCGTGGTGAATATGGTGTCGCGCGGAGTCTCGGCAAACTGACCGATGAAAGCAAAATTTACGGCGCCGTCCGGTACCACCTTCGGACGGTCGGTTTCCTTGCGCGGCTGGAAGAAGGCGTTGATATACGGCATGAAGCAGGTTGTGGTGTTACAGGCATTGTGTGCCAAATCATCAATTCTGTCGGTCGGCACACCGATGTGATACAGCCATTCGCGGCAGACCTCTTCACCGGTGCAGTCACGCATAGCCTTTTTCACATAATTGCCTTCCTTGTCGGTATTAAGCGAATACAACCATACAAGCACCATATTCTTGTCTTGAGACTTGAACTGCGGCTGGCGGTTGATGGTCCAGGAAAGATACCAGTTGTCGGTGCTGTCCTTAACGGTGACGATACCGCCGGTGGTTACCTTACCCGAACGCGGGTCGCGCTTGCAGATATTCATAATGTGCTTTATTACCTCTTCGTCGGAGGTCGCAACGGTGGCACTCATCCAGTTAGTGGCGTCAACATCCGAGCAGAAGTTATCGGGATTGCCGTACTCGCCGTGCTCCGCCTGAGCGGCGATGGCCTTCCACATATCCCACGATTCGCCCGCACCGTTTTTAATACCGGACAGGTCAGGCGTATGGGTCTGATCGCCGTAGCAGGAGGTGTCTGTGCAGCAGCCGTTGGTGATAAACACAAGGTCGTCCTCAATCAGGTCGATAGTCTGCTCCTCGCCGTCCTTGACATAAACGATCTGCTTGGCAACCTTTTTGCTGCCCTCGGTTTCGATGATAACATTCCTTACATCCATACCGTACTCGATGCGAACGCCGTGCGATTCAAGATATTTGACGAGCGGCAGAATCATACTCTCATACTGGTTGTATTTGGTGAAGCGCAGCGCGCTGAAATCGGGCAGACCGTCAATATGATGAACATAACGGCAGAGGTAGCGTTTCATTTCAAGAGCGCTTGACCAGCGCTGGAAGGCGAACATTGTCTGCCAGTAGAGCCAGAAGTTTGTGCTCCAGAAGGAATCCGGCAGTACATCGGATATCTTTTTGTCCTCAAGTTCCTTTTCCGGGGTCAAAAACAGCTTCGACAGCGCTAAAGCCGAGTCCTTGTCAAGCTCGAATTTTTTGTCTGTATGGGCGTCTTCGCCGCGGTTTACGGTGGCGCGGCAGAGCGAATAGTTCGGGTCATGCTTGTTGAGCCAATAATATTCGTCAAGCACCGAAACGCCCGGAGTCTCAATGGACGGAACATCGCGGAAGGTGTCCCACATTACCTCGAAGTGGTTGTCCATCTCGCGGCCGCCGCGCATAAAGAAGCCCTTGGTAACATCCTTTCTTCCGTCGCAGCTGCCGCCTGCCAAATCAAGTTTTTCAAGCAGATGAATGTGCTCGCCCTTCATCTGCCCGTCACGGACAAGATAAAAGGCGGCGGTCAAGCCCGCAAGCCCCGTACCTATAATGTAAGCCGATTTTTTATCTACATCCTTCGGCTTTTCGGGATGCGCGAATGCTTCATAAGTTCCTGCAGAGTAATACATAATGAAAACCTCCTGTGTTTTTCTTTATGCTTACATTATACCCATTTCGATGCGGTTTACAATGGGCAGAAAAAGCTCCGTGATGAAATTTTCATCACGGAGCATAAGAGTGTAAAAATTTTTATCAAATCCGCCGAAATGATAAAATTACAGCGCAAAACGGGAAAGAGCCGCAGACATCGAACCTTTAATCAGCTTTGCAAGCCTCTCCACAATAAGCTGCGGATCCTCGCGCATATCATCTCTGATCCAGTCGAGCATAAGCCCTATAAATATATATGAATACACCTGTGCGATGAACCGTTTATCATCATCGCGAACGGTCATACCGGATGATTCTTCGTCTATAACGCTCAACAGCAAATCGTCAACCGGGGGTGTAAGATATTTTTCAACCTGCTCTCTTTGTACGCAGCGGTAAACATTCATAATAAACGGCTTGTTCTTCTGCACGGTTTCAAAAATCCGCAGCAGGCCCTGCTGCCATGTATCATAGGTTTTCTTCTCATCAAGCGCATGTTTCGCGTCTTCAAGACAGGACCATTCCACCAGATCATAAATATCCTTGAAATGATAATAGAAAGTCATGCGGTTGATGCCGCAATCATCGGCAATATCGCCGACCGTGATTTTAGTGAGCGGCTTTTTCAGCAGCAGATTCTTGAGCGACTGTTCCAAAGCTCGTTTTGTTATCTGTGACATGGTGATTTGTGCCTCCTTAAGATCGATTTCTGATTGTACCGATTATTTTTTCTCATAGGTGAATGCTGCCAATATCGCAAATTCAAATATTGCCTTTTATGAAGAAGGCCGTTCCATTTCAATGGATCCTCAAAGAAATCTTTGTAACGGAACTCATTATATCACAATAAGCGGAGAACTGCAATTATTTCTACTCGCTTGTGCTGTTTTAAGATGTGTGCAGAACAAACGGTGAATGTAAGCGAGCTTACACCGAAATCCTGCACATCTTCGTTTCAAAGTTAGTTGTTCACGAGCAGCGTGAATGGTTCAAGCAAAACCCGAAATAGCGAATTGATTTTTATTTCCGTTATGTCGGCAATATAACCTAACGAAGGCGTTCTTTGTGTGAATTTTGTTAATCACGGGTTTTCAGCACGGTTTTTCGCTGTGCCGATTTTTTATCCTATCAAAAACTGTAACAGAAAAATCTCGGCTAAAATAGGACGGTTTCTAATTTTAGCCGAGATTTTCGTTAACTTTGCGGGTATAATAAAGTATAATGTAAATGAAGAAAATATAATTAATCGAGGTGTATTATAATATGCTGTATACATAACTCTTAATGATTTATTACCTTAACCAATAATGATAAATAGTGAAAAAATAATGTAATATTAGTGGAATTTTCTTTTTTCTTATGATATAATTAAATCATCAAAACAAAAGGATGATTTTATGATCAAGGTTACTTTATCAAACGATATCTTAAAAAAATATCAGCCATTGATGAAAATCGTTTTTCACTGGGAACCATTGAATTGCCACAAGTAACCAAAAACCGACTTAGGAAGAACTCAAAAAAGAAAAGTTCTTATGCCTCAAACAAAATAGAGGGGAATCCCTTGACAGAGGAACAGGCAAACGAGGCTATGGAGCGGGATGCTCATAAGCATTTTTTAAAGCCGGAGCAAGAAGTCAGAAATTATTTCCTTGCTCTTAACTTTCTTAAAAAAAGCTCGAAACAAAAGAGCCGTTTTAAAAAAACGTTGCTCGAGGTTCAAGCAATGGTTGAAAAAGGCGTATCAAAAGAAAAAATCGGACTCAGAGGTGCGATGCTGCCCGGGGTACTGTTCGCTGTATATGATTCGGAAACAGGAGCTCCCGAATGTATTCCGCCCGAATATACCGATATTCCGAGCCTTCTTGACGGGCTTGAAGAATATGTAAACACAACAGACGATCACCCCCCTTATTGTTGCGGCGGTTCTGCATTATCAATTGGTTACTATACATCCTTTTGAGGACGGCAACGGTCGTACGCAAGATTGATGTCCGGGTATATACTTGACTTTAACGGATACGGTTTTAACGGCATCGGCTCACTCGAAGAATATTTTGCTTACGACCCCGACGAACATTATTCCTCACTTCAGATGGGTCTGCCGGCGTTGTACTATTCCGGCAGAGAAAATCCGCCTCATCCCGAAATTTGGATCAACTATTTTTTGCGTATGGTGGAATTATATTCGAAAAAGGTATGTGAACTATCGAGAGCATCTACTGATGATGAATTGGCAGGCGGTTTATCTTATTTGAGCAAAAAGGAGAAGGATTTATTGGTATATCTCCTTAACAATCATATTTTTGAGTTTACACCGATTGAAATAAGTAAAAAGCTTGGCGTTACCAACAAAACAATTATTAACCGCTGTGCCAGGCTCATTGCAAACGGTTCCTTGATTCCCAACATTGTAAAGCAAAGAATTCGCTCATATACCTTAAGCAAATTCACAAGTAAAAATCGAAAACAGATACTAAAAAACATCAGCACATAAAATCATCTGCTATACCTTGTTGCCAAATCTATTCTTGCACTCACAAGAAGTAATCCCGACTGAGTCCCGGTGAATTCAGTCGGGATTATTCATCATCTTGATTATGTTTACAAATTCCGCTTGGTTTTCTTTCTTTACAATGGTATCAAAACAAAATGCGAACCGAAGGGAGGATATAAATACCGCCGTTTTGATATACATTAAGTTTCGGAGGAAAATATGATTAAAGTAGAAATTTTAGATAATGGGAATATTGTAGCGTACAACAATACCGTTGCCGACAGCGTTTTATTTGAAAAAATGAGTTTCAATTTCCCGCAAAGCTGGAACGGATACAAAAAAACCGCCGTATTCAGAAACGGCGAAACAGCGGTGAGCGTGGTTCTTGACGGCAGCAGTGAATTATGCACAGGCGAAAATGAGTGTTACATACCGTATGAAGTTATAAAAGCCCCTCAATTTACGGTGTCGGTATTCGGCGTTTCGGGAGAAAGCAAGGCGACAACTCCGCAGGCGGCAATAGCTGTAACGGAAAGCGGCTACGGCGTGGGTGACGCACCGTCCGAGCCGACCCCCACGGAATACGAACAGCTTGTAAGCATTGCAAACGCGACAAAGCAGTTGGCGCAATCGATCAGGACAGACGCCGACAACGGCGTGTTTAAGGGTGATAAGGGCGATAAAGGTGACAAAGGCGATAAGGGCGACCCGTTTGTTTATTCGGACTTTACAAACGAACAGCTGGCACTGCTTAAAGGCGCTAAAGGCGACAAGGGAAATACAGGTCCGCGCGGGTTGCAAGGCGAAAAGGGCGATACCGGCGAGCAAGGCATTCAAGGCGTTAAGGGAGATAAAGGCGACAAGGGTGACAAAGGCGACGCTTTTACCTATTCGGATTTTACACCGGAGCAATTGTCAGCGCTTAAAGGTGAAAAGGGGGATAAAGGTGAACAGGGTGATATAACTGCTTTGCAAATGAACACTGCTTGTGCAAATGCATTAAAAAATACAATAAGTGGAGATTGCGTAAAAATTAGTGATATTTCACCTTCTAAGCACAATGTTTTTGTAATTGTGAAAAATAAAAACTTATGTAATAATGCATGGCTTTTAGATGCAAAAATGATAAATAATATAACTATATATAAGAATGATAATGGGACATATAACTTGGAAGGTGTGCTAAATAAACAAAAATATGAATATTTTGCAAAAAAAGAAATTTTGATCCCCAAAAATACAACCTTGACGATTTCTTCCTATTTTTTGGCAAATTGTACAGCGTACCTGGGCATAGTGCTTTATAACGCTGACAATCAAATATTGGTACACGGAAACAATCTGCAGAACGGTGAAACAAAGACAGTTACGATTAATGATGATGTTAATTATATCGGTTTTGTATACCGTCTTACAGATAGTTCTATCGGTGATAATATAAAAATTGAAAATATTAAATTGCAATTAGAAATTGGAAGTAAGGCAACGCCCTATAAAGAATATATTGCGAATTTATCTGATGTCACTTTAAAATGTGCAGGTAAAAATTTGATTGCATACCCATACGCAACAGAAAACGGAGTTCAAAACGGTTTGAATTTTAATATTAATTCGGATGGCAGTATTGATGTTACCGGAACAGCTGTTTCAAACACAACCTTTGTGTTGCAAAATAATGCAGATTTCGGATCTGAAAATTTATTGGGTACAAAAGACAGTGGAAATACGAATGGAAAATATGCGGTTTCAAAGCGTATTTTTTATGATCATATAACCAAATCCGTATCATTGCGATTTCAAAACGGCGAAAGTTTTGAAGATAAAGAAACTTTTTATCCGCAAATTGAAATTGGAAATTTGTGTACTGAATACGAAAAATTCAAAACAGAAAGACTTTACAATCCGCAAACCGACGGATCAGCCGCACTTGAAAGTTTTTATCCTACAATGTCTATCAGAGCTGATAAAGATGTGAATGTCAGTGCGGAATATAATCGTGATTTAGTAAAAGTTATAGAAAAGCTCGAACAAAATTTGTCGGTATAAAAGTTACGCAGAATTTTGGAGATTCGCTTATGCCGAGGGAAAAGCACATAGAACCGCTAAACAGCCGTTCTATGTGCTTTTTGGGCGGAGACTGTTTCCGAGTTTTGAATTTTTGTATTTTTATGGTGTATAATTGACAATTATCTTCTTTTATGATAAAATATCCCATATGATTACTGCTTATGAAATTGGTGGTTGCATGGAAAAAAGAACAATGTTAAAATGTTTTTACAATATCCTTTCCGCAGTAAGTGGTATTGTGATTTTTCTTTTATTCAGCAGAACCTATAAAATGTTTTATTAATACTAAGGGGTTATATGCATGGAAAAATTTAAAAAAAAGATTTGGCTTTCTTCACCCACAATGCACGGCGAAGAATTAATGTATATGACCGAGGCTTACAATACCAACTGGATGTCTACAGTAGGCGCTAATATCAACGAGATTGAAAGAATAACTGCCGAAAAAACAGGCTGTAAATATGCGGTGGCTTTATCTGCTGGAACGGCGGCGTTGCACCTTTGCATGAAGCTTGCGGGAATAAAGACCGGGGATAAAGTGTTCTGCACAGATATGACCTTTGACGCTACGGTCAACCCCATAGTGTACGAGGGCGGCGTGCCTGTGTTTATAGATACAGAATATGATACTTGGAATATGGACCCCGTAGCCTTGGAAAAAGCGTTCGAGCTATACCCCGAAGTAAAGGTTGTTGTGGTTGCGAACCTTTACGGCACACCCGGCAAAATGGACGAAATAGCCGAAATATGCAAAAAGCACAACGCCGTAATGATTGAGGACGCGGCGGAGTCCTTCGGCGCTACATATAAGGGAAGAGAAACCGGAACCTTCGGTACATACAACGCAATCAGCTTTAACGGAAATAAGATAATAACAGGCTCATCGGGCGGTATGCTGCTTACAGACAGTAAGGAGGCCGCAGAAAAGGCAAGAAAATGGTCTACCCAGTCAAGGGAAAACGCACCTTGGTATCAGCACGAGGAATTGGGCTACAACTACCGTATGAGCAATGTTATAGCAGGTGTTGTAAGGGGACAGCTACCCTACCTTGAAGAGCATATAAGACTTAAAAAGGAAATCTACCAAAGATATAAAGAGGGCTTAAAGTGCTTGCCCGTATCTATGAACCCGTATGACGGGAAAAACAGCGAGCCTAATTTCTGGCTTTCCTGCCTGATTATCGATAAGGACGCTATGTGCAAGCAGGTAAGGAGCGATAACGACGCCTGCTATATAACAGAACAGGGTAAATCCTGCCCGACCGAAATACTTGAAACGCTGGCGAAATACAATGCCGAGGGCAGACCTATTTGGAAGCCTATGCATATGCAGCCGATATACCGTATGAACGGCTTTGTGACAAGAGAGGGCAACGGCAGAGCCAAAACCAACGCTTACATAGCAGGCGGCGGAATAGATGTAGGTATGGATATATTTGACAGAGGACTTTGCCTGCCGAGCGATATTAAAATGACTGCCGAGAAACAGGCAAAGGTAATTGAAATAATCAAATCTTGTTTTTAAGGGGAAAATGAGATGATTGAAACCGAAATTAAACCGACCGAAGATGCGGAAATAACGGTATCGGACGGTATATACGCCAAGTACATAAAAAGAGCAATGGACTTTTTTCTTTCGTTTTGCGCCATAGTTGTACTCTCACCGATAATGATAATTTTAACTGTTGTGGGTGCGATTGCAATGAAAGGCAATCCGTTTTTTACACAGTTAAGACCGGGTAAAAACGAAAAGATTTTCAAGCTAATAAAATTCAGAACAATGACCTGTGAAAAGGATAAGAACGGAAACCTCTTACCGGACGATAAGCGGCTTACAAAATACGGAAAATTTCTGCGTTCAACCTCGCTTGACGAATTACCCGAGCTGTTTAATATACTTATCGGCGATATGTCGGTTATAGGACCCCGTCCCCAACTTGTAAGGGATATGGTTTTTATGACCGAGCGGCAGAGAATGAGACACAAAGTTCGACCCGGGCTCTCGGGGTTGGCTCAAATTAACGGAAGAAATAATATAACCTGGGAACAAAAGTTTGAGTATGATCTTAAATACATAGGCGAAATAACATTCAAAAACGATTGCGCTATTGTTTTTAAGACCGTGCTTAAAGTCATAAAAATAAGCGATACAATGAGAGACGGTACTGTTTCAGATGTTGATTTGGGCGATTGGCTTATGCTTGAGGAAAAGGTAGACGAGGAAAGCTTTAAAGAAAAACAACTTGAGGAAAAAAAGCTTTTGGAGATTTAGAATGAAACTTTTAAAATTCATATATGAAAAAACTCACCATAAGCCGGCGCCTTATTATTATAACTATTCAATAATCAAAATAATTGCAAAGCCAATACGTAAATGGCTTACAAATGTTGTTGCTGCAAATTGTCCGTTTAATTGTATTCGTATTGCCATTTACAGGATATGCGGTTTTAAGATAGGTAAGGGAACATTCATAGGTATGAGGTGCTATCTTGACGATATGTGTTATGATTTGCTTAAAATCGGCAGTAATGTCACAATTTCTTATGGAGTATTCTTCGCCTGTCACGGAAAAAATCAAGAACACACTTTGATTTCTGTAAGCGATTATGCGTACATAGGTATGCGAACTTCATTAATATCGGGAAAGACCGGAATAAGAATAGGCGAAGGTGCGGTAATCGGAGCAAATACGCTTGTAAATAAGGATATCCCAAACGGTGCTACGGCTGTGGGGGTACCATGCCAAATTATTAAGGAAAGTGAATTGTCGGCAGATGAATAATTTAGTTTCAATTATTATGCCTTCTTATAATACGGCAAAATTCATATCCGATTCGATAAATTCAGTATTGTCACAAACCTATTCAAATTGGGAACTGATTATAGTCGACGACTGTTCGTCGGATAATACAGATGAAATTGTAAGTCCTTTTTTATCGGACAAACGAATTAAATATTTAAAAAACGAAAAAAACAGCGGGGCTGCGGTTTCCCGAAACTATGCTTTAAGAGAGGCCAAAGGAAAATGGATTGCTTTTCTTGACAGTGATGATTTATGGGAAAAAGATAAGCTTCAAAAACAGATTGGTTTTATGGAGGAAAACGGATATAAGTTTTCTTATACAAATTATAAAGAAATTGACGAAAATTCCGATCCGAATGGGAAATCGGTGACAGGACCAAAAAAAATAACAAGGCATAAAATGTTTGATTATTGCTGGATGGGCTGTCTTACCGTAATGTTCGATGCGGAATTTATCGGCTTGATTCAAATTGAAGATATAAAGAAAAATAATGATTATGCCATGTGGCTTAAGGTGTGTAAGAAAGCGGATTGCTATCTTCTTGACAAGACACTTGCAGAATACAGAAAACGAACGGGTTCGATAAGCAACTACGGATATTTCAGTCTTATAAAATGGCATTATAAATTGTATAAAAAAGCCGAAAAGAGAAATTTTGTTGTTTCTTCGGTTTTAACGGTAAGGAATCTGTTTTGGGGCGCTTTTAAAAAGCTTTTTTATGTTAAGGGGTAAAAACTGTGCGGGTAAAAATCAGCGTGCTTGGACATTTCGGAATAGGCAAAAATCTTTTAAACGGACAGACGGTTAAAACAAAAACAATAACCGAAGAACTTCAAGCGCGGTTCGGGGTTGAACAAGTAGTAAAAATCGATACCTCAGGCGGAGCAAAAACTCTTTTAAAAGCACCGATTCAATCGCTTTCCGCCCTGAAAAAATCCGAAAATGTCATTATTTTTCCAGCCCATAACGGACTTAGAATTTATGCTCCGTTGCTTTCTTCTTTCAAAAGGTTTTTTAAAAACAGAAAACTTCACTATGTTGTAATCGGGGGTTGGCTACCCGAATTTTTATCAAAAAAAAAGCTATTGACTGATGCTTTAAAAACATTCCGCGGAATTTATGTTGAAACCTTAACCATGAAAAAAGCGCTTGAGAATCAAGGCTTAAATAATATTTTTGTTTTGCCTAATTGCAAAAAACTGTCAATACTTTCGGAAAATGAACTTGTTTATCCGCAAGGTGTGCCGTATAAGCTTTGCACTTTTTCCCGTGTTATGCGTGAAAAAGGAATCGAGGATGCCGTTAAGACGGTAATTAAAGTGAATCAGAGTTTGGGATATACTGCATTTGCTTTGGATATATACGGTCAGGTGGATGAAAATCAAACCGAATGGTTTGATGCATTGCAGAAAACTTTCCCGGATTACATCAGCTATGGCGGATTGATCCCGTTCGACAGAAGTGTTGAAACGCTGAAAGAATACTTTGCGTTGTTGTTTCCTACATATTACGAAGGGGAAGGCTTTGCAGGCACACTTATTGACGCTTATTCTGCGGGCGTTCCTGTAATTGCGAGCGATTGGAAGTACAATTCGGAACTTGTGAATGATAATGTCGGGTACGTATATAATACACATGATAATGGCGCACTTGCAAAATTGCTGAACGCAGCAGTTATAGATCCGGATATGATACTCAAAAAGAAAAAGCCTTGTTTGTATGAGGCTGAGAAATATAAGATTGAGAAAGCGGTCAGCGTATTGCTTAATCGAATAGAAGGCGATTGAATATGGGCGTTTCCCTTTACAAAATAAAAAAATGGTACAAGATGCTTTCGGGAAAAAGTATTTCCCATGTAAATCAAGGCGTCGGAACCTGCTATTCAAAAACGGACATTGCAGGATATTATAATGATTTGACTGAAAAAGTCACAAAGGATAATCCCGATATTCTTGTGCCGAAGTATTATGTTGACACCGGCGAGGAAATATATTTTTCTATCGGCATTTTTCAATACGGCTTGGCGGCATATGATTTGTTTTTGAAAACGGGAGAAGAGACCTATAAAAACAAACTAATTGCCTGTGCTGATTGGGCGGTTGATAATCAACAGGAAAACGGCGGTTGGGACACATTTACCTATAAAAATCCCGAATACCCTTATTCTTCTATGGCGCAGGGGGAGGGAATATCAATGCTTATACGCTCCCACATTGTTACTGAAAATGAAAAGTATATGTCTGCCGTAAAAAAAGCAAAGGAATTGATGCTCAAGCCTATATTGGATGGCGGCACTGCAAATTACAGGGACGGTGAAGTGTATTTATATGAGTGTACCAACATTCCGCTTGTCTTAAACGGATGGATATTTTCTTTATGGGGATTGTACGATTATTGCAAATACATAAGCGATGATAATGCCAAAGATACTCTTAAGGCAACATTAAATTCACTGAAAAAAAAACTGCCTGAGTTTGATATAAAGTATTGGAGCAAATATGATGACGGGAAGTGCATTTGCAGTCCGTTTTATCATAAGCTTCATATAGCACAGCTTAATGTTATGTACGATTTGTTCGGTGACAGGATTTATAAAGAATATGCGGATAAGTGGGAAAACTACCAATGTAGCTTTTGGAAACCGAAAAAGGCATTCATAAAAAAAGCTGTACAGAAAATTTTTGAATGAGGGAATAAAATGAGAATCGTTCAGGTTATGCCGGAGTTTGGTCTTGCCGGGGCAGAAACAATGTGTGAAAATCTAACATACGAATTGATCAAACTCGGGCATGACGTGACGGTTATCAGTATGTACGATTATCGTTCGGCGATAACCGAACGGCTTGAAAATAAAGGTATAGACATACGCTATTTAGGAAAGAAATCCGGTTTGGATTTTTCAATGATACCGAAAATAAGAAAAATTCTTGTTGAAGTAAAGGCCGAGGTATTGCACACGCATCGCTATTGTGCACAGTATGCAGTACCCGCTGCAATAGCTGCAAGGGTGAAGCACAGGGTTCATACAGTGCATAATATTGCTCATAAAGAGAATTCAAAACCTGCGAGGCTTTTAAATAAATTGTTTTTTAAACAACATAAATTGATACCGGTAGCTTTGAGCCCGGAAATTCAAAAAACCGTTATTGAAGAATACAGCTTGCCTGCTTACCGTGTTCCGATTATTTTTAACGGAATTGATTTTTCTAAATGTATTGTTAAGAAAAATTATGATATTGACGGTAAATTTAAAATATTACATATAGGTCGCTTTTCAAGTCAGAAAAATCATATAGGATTATTAGCGGCTTTTGAAAAGTTTAACAGTAAAAACCCAAATTCAGTCTTACAGCTTATAGGCGACGGAGAATTAAAAACGGAAACAGAAAAATATGTTTTGGAGCACAAATTAAGCGACTGCGTGGAATTTTTAGGGACCCAATCGAATATATATCCCTTTTTGCAAAGGGCAGATATGTTTATACTGCCATCAAATTATGAGGGAATACCTATGACGCTTATAGAGGCAATGGGAACCGGACTTCCGATAGTTGCTACTGCTGTCGGCGGAGTATGCGATATGTTGGATGCTAAAAGCGCTCTCTTGGTAAATGTCGATATACAAGAAATTGCAAATGCCGTAAGTAAATTGTATCTTGACGGTGATTTAAGAAAATCACTCGGTGAATCAGCGTTAAAAAGGTCAAAAGTATTTTCTGCTGAAATTATGGCGAAAAAGTATTTGAATGTTTACATAGGTGAATCAGATGAATGATAATATATTTTTCCCCGTAAGATGGGAAGAAAAAACAAAAATGTTTTTAAATTATACAATAATTTCAATTATATTTTTATTATATTCTTTTTCTTTGGCAGAAACCAATAACAGTATATCGAGCATTTCGGTGATAATAACAATATTTTACTTTATTGTATCGGATATTAAATATAATTTGCCGTTCTTGGTAGGACTTTCAGTTTATGAAAGTGTTTTTAGGTGGGGCAAACTTTCAATATGGTTTATATTATTACTGCTTTATGTAGTTAAGTTGACAATTGTAAATTTAAATAAAAATATTGATTTACGAATACTTGCCGTCGGATTATCCCTGCTTATCATTGAACTGTTAAACGATCTGATTAATGTTTCTATGGGACAGTTATTTATAAACCTCACAATAATTATATTTTTGACTTTTTTTATAAGCTATGCGAATTATATTGCTTGTTCACGGTTTGATATTCTGTTTTCATTGGCAGTTTCATTTATGACGGCAATGTTTTACATTGTTAAATCTTCAGGTGGTTTTAAAAAATATATAGATAACTTTATGGATGCATCCGCATATGCATTACGATTTGGGCATGAATACGGCGAAACTATCGGAGGAGCTATGGCAATACCGTTATATGCCGCGCTTATAATTGCATTTTCGGTAACGCTTTTTCTGTCCGGAATTAAACTCAATATATTTGAAAAAGTGTTTTTGGCAGTTTCCTTAATAGTTGCAGTTGTTTTCGGTTCATTTACAATAAGCCGCTCATTTTATTTATGCCTTATTGCAATTGTGTTGATGTTTTTTCTTGCAAGAGCGAAAGCAAAATACAAAATTCTTATATTGATTTGTGTGGCTGTATTCCTTATGGTTTTGTATCATAATTATTATGATATAGTCAACAAAATTTTTAATGACCTGTCATTGCGCGTGAATAATGACTCGACAATGACAGGTGGTCGCAGTGAAATATGGCGATCCGGGTTGGACTATTTGTCGGAACATCCGATGGTATTGCTTTTTGGCAAAGGAGCGACAAGATATCAAACCATGGCTGCCGAAAAGGGGTACCTTTTTTCTGCCGGAATGCACAATTTGGTTTTAGATATTGTTATGTCTTGGGGAATAGTGGGGCTGGTTTTAGTTGTAAGTCTTATGACTGAACTGTTCAAAAAGGTTAACATAAAGTGTGGCAAATTGCTTTTAATTTGTTTTATACCACTTATTACATACCTTACGTTTTCTTTAACCGCCTTGAGAACAGTTAATATGAAAACATGGACTTTTTTACTTGCAACAATACTGTTTACAAAAATATCTGATAACGGAGATTTAAAAAATGATACCTAAAATTTTACATGCTTGTTGGTTTGGCGGGAAGCCTTTGCCGAATGATGTTCTTAGTAATCTTGAAACATGGAAAAAATACAATCCCGATTATGAAATTAAAATATGGAACGAAAAAAATTTTAATGTATCTGAAAACAGCTATGCAAAGGAAGCTTATGATAATAAAAAGTTTGCATTTGTGACCGATTATGTAAGGCTTAAGGTGCTTTATGAATACGGAGGTATTTATATGGATACCGATGTTGAGGTTTTAAAAAGCTTTGATAATCTACTGTCTTTGCCAGCTTTTTCGGGATTTGAAGGACCGAACCGCATTTCTACGGGAACAATGGGGGCCGAAAAACATAATAAGTGGATAAGGCTTCTGCTGGATTATTATGATGATAAGCATTTTGTTTTGGAAGACGGAAACTTAGACCTAACGACTAATGTTAAAACTATCACAGATATTACAGTTGCAAATTATCCGATCATATTGAATAACACAATGCAGAGTTTTGATGACTTTGTTATGTTTCCGTTTGATTATCTGTGTGCCAAGGACTTAGTTGACGGAGTTGTAAAAAAGACGAAAAATACATACACCGTACACCATTTTGCCGGTTCATGGACATCTCCGAAAAAGCGCTTTATCAAACTGTTGCTGTCGGTGTTTGGGTATCGCTTTGTTCAGTTCCTTGTGAAAATCAAGCATAAAATTAAGGGAAGTAATGATTAGATGCAACTAACGATATTTACTCCTGTTTATAACCGTGCTGATTTAATTGATCGGTTATATGAAAGTTTAAGATGTCAAACGAACCATAACTTTATTTGGCTGATTGTAGATGATGGATCAACAGACAACCTTCAGCAGAAAATTGAACGGCTGAACAAAGAGTCGGATTTTGAAATCAGATATTATTATCAAAAAAATCAAGGCAAACATGCTGCACATAACACAGGGGTTGAAAAATGTGATACGGAATTGTTTTTCTGCGTAGACTCGGATGATTTTTTAACAGAGGACGCGGTAGAAAAAATTCTGACGGTACATAAGACGAATCTCTCTCGCAATGTATTAGGATATTATTTTCGCAAGGTTGACACGGAAGGTAATGTGTCAGGCGGAAAGTTCTCTATCAGGAACAATGTTGTCGGATTGCGTGAGATTTATTATAAATATGGATTTGTCGGAGAACTTGCTATTGTTTTGAAAACAGATTTGATTAAAGGCTTTTCTTTTCCGACATATGCAAATGAAAAATTTGTAAGTGAAAAGGTGTTATACAATCAGCTCACGTCAATTGCACCTATGGTTTATGTGGATGAAGCAATATATGTTTTTGAATATCAGGAATCAGGTTACACGATGAACTCAAATAAACTTTTGGCTAAAAATCCTAAAGGGGCAGCGATGGGCTTTTTGAGTGATGCGGTTTACGGAACAAATTTTACAGATAAGTCAAAAGCATACGCCGCCTTTTCTTCTGTCAAAAAAATATTTGGTATACGCGATGAAATATATCCGAAATATTCCTTAAAAACATCCGTGAGGATTATGGCGATCTTATTAAAGCCGCATTACAATAAGCTATTCCGTAAAATCAATTTGCGGTATAACATGGAGGAAAAATGAAAGTCGGAATTATTACCTTTCACAGAGCTTTGAATTACGGTGCCTTACTGCAAGCTTTTGCTTTGCGCCATTCACTTTCAAAGCTCGGCGCCGAAGCTCAGATTTTGGATTACAGAAATTCTATTATGGAGGATATGTATTCTTATCCTTCGTTTTCACAAAGAAAAAATATTAAGGATAAGGTTAAATTTCTGCTTCAGGGAAAATCCGAATTAAAACGCAGAGCAAAATTTGAAAATTATCGAAATAAATATTTGAATTTAAGCAACGAACTTCATACCGAAGAAGAGATGAAACTTGTGTCTGATAAGTATGATAAACTTATCACCGGAAGCGATCAGGTTTGGAATTACGGCGCACATAATTTTGATAAAAACTACTTTTTAAAATTTGCAAATGAGAGGGCAAAAAAATACTCCTATGCCGCAAGTTTTGGGATATCATCTTTGCCCAAAGATTACATAACAGAATACAAAAGTGCTCTCGGTGATTTTGCAATGTGTTCTGTAAGAGAGAAACAGGGATTAGAGATACTGAGCACCCTTGGAATAGAAAATCGAAGAATAGATTTAGACCCTACGATGCTATTGACCAAAGAGGATTGGCTGTCTCAATTCAATATATCTGTCAATCCAAAGCAAAAATATATATTTGCGTATTACTTTGAATTGACAGACTCTTTGCGCTCATATATCGAACAACTTGCGAAGAAAACGGATTGCACGGTGGTGTTTGTGGGAAACCCGCTAAAAACACCTTTCCGTTGCAGGTGTAAAGCATTGAAAACTGCCGATCCTATCGACTTTGTAAATGCAATCGCAAATGCAGAGTATGTGGTTACAAATTCATTTCACGGAACAGCGTTTTCAATAATTTTTAACAAGAAGTTTTATGTTGAATTTTTGAAAACTGACGCTAAGGTTAATAGCCGTATAGAAAACATATTGCATACTTTTTCATTGGAAAATCGGATTATAGGCGCCCACCCCCAAAATGATGAAGTGAATTGGAATCTTGTTAATTCCCAAATATCTGAGATGCGAAGAGAATCATTGGATTACTTGAAGGAGATTTTGAAATGAACACGCGCGTAACAGAAAAAAACTGCATAGGCTGTTTGGCGTGTGAAAATATTTGTCCCCAAAAGGCAATTACGCATGGGACCGGTTCCGGGTTTATTCGACCTATTATTGACAAATCTATCTGCGTTAATTGCGGTTTGTGCTTAAAAGTTTGTCCCAAAAACACTGTTCTGGAAAAAAGTAATTTTTCACAGCAAGCATATGCGGCTAAGAATACTGATATTAATGTTTTGCACAACAGTACATCGGGCGGAGTATTTTCGGCTGTTGCAGATTATATAATCCGTGAAAACGGTACTGTTTACGGTTGTGTTCTTAAAGATGGAACGGTGCAGCATATTCGTACGGAGAATGAATATTGCAGTATGCGAGGATCCAAGTATGTTCAAAGTGATTTAAAAAACATATATTCGGAAATCGCCCACGATCTTTCAAACGGAAGAAAGGTTCTGTTTACGGGTACGCCTTGTCAATGTAACTCTGTTAAAAAATATTTGACTTTAAAAAAAATACAATCCGCCGATTTGATTTTAGTTGATTTTATTTGTCATGGAACAACAAGTCCTGCCCTGTTCGGTGATTATATTTCATATTATGAAAAAAAGAAAAACAAAGAGATTGCAGATCATTTATTTCGCTCCAAAATTAACGGATGGACGAAGCATACTGAAATGAATATCTTGTCTGATGGGACAAAGGATTATCAGTCGTATGAATCGCAATTGTTCAAATCAATTTTTCATTCTCACCTTGGTATGAATGAAGGGTGTTTTAGGTGCGGATATACATCAACAAACAGAATATCCGATATTACATTGGCTGACTTTTGGGGAGTAAAGAAACAACATCCGGATTTGTTTGATGAAAGCGGAGTTTCTTTTGTTTTAATAAATTCAAACAAGGGACAAAATGTCTTCAATAATTGTAAAAATATAGAAAAACAGCTTGTGTCAATTACGGATACAGATCAGCCGTCGCTGCACAGCCCTGCTGTAATCCCCCAGAAATACAATGCTTTTTGGGCAGATTATCGCAAAAAAGGCTTCGATTATATCGTCAAGAAATACTACCATGGCGGTACGATTTACAGGGCAATAAGTGAGATATACCACAAGGTATTAAAACGGTGATGATATGAATCAAAGATCAAGAAGCTATAATTCTGCTGTCAATGCAGCGGTAAATATAATTGCCCAATTTATTATCTTACTTATAAATTTCGGAACAAGAAAGATTTTTATAGTAGCATTTGGCGAAAATTATTTGGGTATAAGCGGGTTGTATTCCAATATACTGAGTGTGCTGTCGCTGGCGGAATTGGGGGTAGGCAGTGCGATTCTGTATTGTCTGTATAAGCCGGTTGCCGAGAATGATTATGCTCACATAAACGCCCTTATAAATTATTATAAAAAGTTATATAGGATTATTGGTTTAGCCGTTGCCGCAATTGGATTGCTTGTAGTTCCTTTTTTGAACTACTTAGTAAACATTGAAGCTGATGTCGGAAATATCACACTTTACTATCTGCTATACCTTGCTAATACTGTTTCTTCCTATTTTCTTGTTTATAAAACCGCGATACTGACTGCCGATCAAAAAAACTACATTATTAAGATTTGCACAGCGATTGTTCAAATTGTTCAGTTTGTTGTCTTAACAGTAATAGCGTTAGTCTTCCGAAATTACACTCTGTACCTTGCGCTGCAAATCTTGTTTTCTATACTTGTCAATGTTGTCAGTTCGTTTGTTGCATCAAAAAAATATCCTTTCATAAACGGAAAGAATCAAATCGGTGAAGAAGAAAAGAAAACAATATGGACAAACATTAAAGCTATGTTTTCATATCAGGTAGGTAATGTAGTAGTAAACCACACGGATAACATACTCATATCACTTCTGATCAGCACAATAACAGTAGGATTCTACTCAAACTATTCCATGGTGGTATCGGCAGTAAATACTTTCGCAGCTTTAATATTTACCTCGGTGCAAGCGAGTATCGGCAATCTTGCGGCAAAGGAAAGTTCCGAACGCCAATATGAGGTTTTTAAAAAACTCTCCGTAATAGGCTTTTGCATAACTTCATTTGCAACTGTGTCGTTTATAATTCTGTTTCAAGATTTTATAACAATACTGTACACAGACTATTATTTATTGGATTTTAATATTGTTGTTGCTTGTTCGATTAACTTCTATATGGTAAACATTTTACAGCCGATATATTGCTACCGAAATACCGTGGGGTTGTTTAGGCAGACTAAACGAGTAATGATATATACGGCACTTTTGAATATTGTTTTATCAATAATCTTGGGAAAAATATGCGGACTATTCGGAATTTTGTTTGCAACATTTATTTCGAGGCTCCTGACTAATTTTTGGTTTGAGCCCATAAAACTTTATAAGTTCTATTTTAATAAGCCGGCAAAAGAATACTTTGTTGACCAATTATCCAATGCGGTTTTTACTTTTATAATGGTTGCAGTATTGTTGGCTATTTCAGCTCTGCTGAACAGCATTAACATATATTGTCGGTTTCTTATAAAAATCGTATTGTGTGTTATTGTCCCGTGTACTACATATGCTATCCGATACAGAAAAGATGGATTTTTCACTAAAGGGATAAATACTTTGCAGAAGATTATTAAAGGAAACAGGTAGGGAAATTCTTATGAAAACAATAATGCTCGTTTTCGGCACACGCCCCGAGGCGATAAAAATGTGTCCGCTTGTAAACGAATTAAAATCAAGAGAGAATTTGAAAACCGTTGTTTGCGTAACGGGTCAGCATCGACAAATGCTCGATCAGGTACTTGATGCGTTTTATGTTGTGCCGGATTATGATTTGTCAATCATGAAAACAGGTCAGACCCTGTTTGATATCACAACAAATATTCTCAACAGCATCGGAGAGGTGCTTGATAAAGTAAAACCTGATGTTGTTCTCGTCCACGGCGACACATCAACCACATTTGTAACGGCACTTGCTTGCTTCTATAAACAAATTGCCGTAGGACATGTTGAGGCCGGGCTTCGTACATACAACATTTATTCACCATATCCGGAGGAATTTAATCGGCAGGCAGTCAGCATTATTTCGCAGTACAATTTTGCTCCGACCGAACTTTCAAAGCAAAATCTGCTGAAAGAGGGTAAAAAAACCGAAACGATTTGGGTAACAGGTAACACGGCAATCGACGCTCTCAAAACTACCGTGCGTGAAGATTATACTCACCCCGAGTTGGAATGGGCAGCCGACAGCAGACTGATCATCATTACGGCGCATCGCCGAGAAAATCTCGGTGAGCCTATGCACCATATGTTCCGGGCAATCCGCAGAATCATGGACGAGCATCCCGACGTTAAAGCAATTTACCCCATTCATATGAATCCTATTGTTCGCAAAGCGGCAGATGAGGAATTGGGCGGTTGTGATCGGATTCACATAATTGAGCCGCTTGAAGTGCTTGATTTTCATAACTTTTTGGCGCGTAGCTATTTGATTTTGACGGACAGCGGCGGCATTCAGGAGGAAGCTCCTTCACTCGGCAAGCCGGTACTTGTTATGCGTGATACCACTGAACGCCCTGAAGGTATTAAGGCGGGAACTCTTAAACTTGTCGGCACAGATGAAGAAGCGATTTATCAGAACTTCAAAAAGTTACTTGAAAATAAAGAAGCTTATAATGCAATGGCACACGCAAGCAATCCTTACGGCGATGGACTTGCCTGCAAGAGAATTGCGGATGTTTTAGAAAAAGATTAAGAAGAGTAATGAGCAATGCATAATAAACTGACAATTCGGAGGGTACAACACTTCTAGTGACCTTGCTATATTTAATATTATTCGCGATTATTGACATACACTTCTTGGAATATTTATTGTGCTGATTTTGATTGATGTACTCAGAGGTCGAAATATTCCACACTTTATTATGAAACCGATTGTTTTCTTCGACTCTATATCCTATGAGGGATATTTGGTGCATCAGTTTTTCATTTTGGGGGCGTTTTCATTGCTTACAATAATCGGTCAGCCTGTAATAGCGGTAATTGTTATACTTAGTGCGATTTTTGCATTTGGTCTTTTTATAAAATCGGTTTCAGAAAAAGTGAAATGCTTGATAAAATAATTTGAATTTCAGAATGGAGAACATTATATGAATATCGCAGTTGCGGGAACCGGATATGTAGGCTTGTCAATATCGGTGCTTTTGGCACAGCACAATAAAGTAAAAGCGGTTGACATCATTCCTGAGAAGGTGGATTTGATCAACCGAAAAAAATCGCCCATACAGGACGATTACATAGAAAGGTATCTTGCGGAAAAAAAACTTGATCTTGTGGCGACACTTGATGCAGAAAGCGCTTATAAAGACGCGGACTATGTTGTTATCGCCGCGCCGACCAATTACGACAGCCAAAAAAATTTTTTTGATACCTCTGCGGTCGAGTCGGTTATACGGCTTGTTATGCGGTACAATCCGAATGCGATCATGGTCATAAAGTCCACAATTCCTGTCGGTTTTACAACGGCGGTCAGAGAAAAGTATAATTGCAAAAATATTATTTTCAGTCCTGAATTTCTCCGCGAATCAAAGGCGCTATATGACAACCTCTATCCCAGCCGTATCATTGTCGGGACAGATGTGAATGATGAAAGACTTGTTAAGGCAGCAAATGACTTTGCAAAACTCTTGCAGGAGGGCGCGATTAAGGAGAATATTGACACGTTGATTATGGGATTCACCGAGGCAGAAGCAGTAAAACTGTTTGCTAATACATATCTTGCTTTGCGCGTTTCTTATTTCAACGAGCTTGACACCTATGCCGAAATGAAAGGACTTGACACAAAGCAGATCATTGACGGCGTGTGCCTTGATCCACGTATCGGCAATCAATACAATAATCCTTCATTCGGTTACGGCGGTTATTGTTTGCCCAAAGATACGAAACAGCTTCTCGCCAACTATGCCGATGTGCCGGAGAATCTTATTGAGGCTATTGTGAAATCAAACCGTACCCGCAAGGACTTTATTGCCGACCGTGTGCTTCGTATGGCAGGTTACTATGGATATGAAGAGGATAATGCTTACAGCAAAGCAAAGGAAATGCTCGTTACTATCGGCGTGTATCGACTTACAATGAAATCAAATTCCGATAACTTCCGTCAGTCATCCATTCAGGGTGTAATGAAGCGTATCAAAGCCAAGGGCGCAACAGTTGTTATTTATGAACCGACATTAAAGAATGGTGAAACCTTCTTCGGCAGTGAGATTGTAAATGATCTTGCAGAGTTTAAGGGGATGTGCGATGCCATTATTGCGAACCGATATGACAGTTGCCTTGACGATGTAGCAAATAAGGTTTACACAAGGGACATTTTCAGACGAGATTAATATAAGAAGGGAAGATCATTGTGAATACAGAAACAAGCAAGGTGATGTTCGCACTGCTTCGTTCGGCAGTTTGCGGCGATCTTCTTTCAAGTGAAGAAATTTCACTATATAATCCTGATATTTTACCGGAAATCACTTTGCTTGCCCAAAATCATGACGTCATACATTTGATTGTATTTGCACTTAAAAAGAATGGGTTGCTTGATGAGAACGATGAAAATTTAGAAAGCAAAATGCTGATCGCGGTTTATCGCTTGGAAAAACTCAATTACGAGTTGGCAAAGTTGTGCGAGGCGTTTGAAGAAGCAGAAATCCCGTTTATACCGCTTAAAGGTTCTATATTACGGCGGTATTATCCCGAACCGTGGATGCGGACAAGCTGTGACATTGATATTCTTGTTCACAGGGACGATTTGCAAAGAGCGGTTTCTCATCTTATTGACAATCTCGGATACAGACGCGGAATGCAGAATTCTCACGACATTTCTATGTTTACACAAGGTGGCGTACATATTGAAGTGCATTATAATCTCGTGGAAGATGGCAGAGCCAATTCCGCTGCGGAAGTATTAAAGAGTGTTTGGAATGTCGCCGCAAAACACGCAGAGTGTAATTATCAATACGAAATGCCTGATGAAATGTTCTATTTCTACCACATCGCGCACATGGCAAAGCATTTTGTATCCACAGGCGGCTGCGGAATAAGACCTTTTCTCGATATATGGGTTCTGAACCACCGAATTGACTTTGATGGAGAAAAACGGAACAAAATTCTTTCCGACGGAGGACTTATTGTTTTTGCAAAGCAAGCGGAGCTTTTATCCGAGATATGGTTTGGAAATGCAGAGTATACGGAAGTCACAAGGCAAATGGAAGAGTATATTCTGCGTGGTGGTGTATATGGAACAAATACAAACAGAATCGCCGTGCAGCAACAAAAGCAAGGCGGCAAATTGAAGTATACGATTTCTAAAATTTTTATTCCATATGATGAGATAAAGTTTCATTACCCAATTCTCCAAAAGCATAGGTGGCTCACGCCGATCATGGAAGTCCGCCGTTGGGAAAAGCTCGTTTTTTGCGGTCACTTAAAACGAACTGTGAAGGAGCTTAAATACAACAGCGCAATTTCAGAGGATGCTGCGGCAGAAACACGGGCTTTGTTAAAAGGCTTAGGGTTATAGAATGAGAACTTCGCCGCAGAGATACTGATCTCTTGCTGTAGTGATGCATCGTTCAAAACATAAAAAACATCATAAGTTATCCTCTTGGGTGACATATAAACTTTGCCGTCGTTGCGCTCGTAACGGCGGTATATTTTTTACTCTATCGTATGCTTCTGCGACCTTGTCGGTGTGAACCGTTCTTTTATGTTTAAGACTCGGCGCAAGTTCTCAGCGGGTTTTATTATCTTTTATAATGCGGTCGCAGTACTTGGTCACCCGGTTGGTTCTGGAAACGGAATATCTGCTGCAACATTCGCAGACGCAATTTTCAGCTTAGTTGATAAAAACATCATCAGCAAAAAGTATAATAATCCGTTAAGGTGCGGAGGAAATACCGAGAGGTCAGTTCTTGATTCAGCATACAATACCGAACTCATTCACATGCAATTTAATATTTAATTTAGACTAAGCTTTGGGGTCCACTTCAGAAAGGCTCGTGAAATTGATTTGTAAAAATGAAGAAGAGCTGGGTTCCACTCTAACTGAGAAGCAAAAAGAAACCTTTGAAAAATTTAAAGACTGCCAAAATGAATTGCCGGGTATGACAGAAAAGGATGCTTTTAGAGATGGGTTTATCCTTGCCGTTCGCATAATGGTAGAAGTGATGGAAGGTTTGTAGAAAACTGAAAAATGCTCAATCTAACAATACCCACCGGATGCGGCGGTTCAACACGGAACTTTGCCATATCCCCGTGGGTATTTTTTTGCTTTGTAGGCGGTTGTTTTATCTCAAACGCCCTACGGCTCGATGAAATTATTTCTGTTCGATTGTACGGAGGTTAATCGTTAACCTCAATAATTTTCAAGGCTTCTTCCGCCGTTAATTCGCCGCGGAGATACTGATCCCGTGCCGCCGAAGCAACTTCGCTCCAATCCCAATATGTTTCAATAGATATTCCCTTGGGAAGTTGCTTAATGGCATAGGCAGCGCGCTCATATCGCTTATACATTTTCTGTTTGGTGCGTTCGAAAGCCTTCAAAACAGGATCTGTGTCAACAGCAATTTTATGCTTGATTATCGGTGCAATTTTCTTGCAGGTCTTTCCGTTACTGATAACTCTATCACAATACCGAGTTGCTTTTCTTGTTTTTGGAATAAAATATTGTCCGCAACAAAAGCATCGGGCAACATTTGGGTTGGAATTCAAATAGTTGATCAAAAGAAATTGATAATAATTTTTAATAGATCTAAAGCGGTATTCCGTCTTAATAGTGCCGGTAAAGGTATAATATTGTGTAAATGCCCCTTGGGCAAGATTTGCATACTTATCCTCAAAATCCAAGGAAACACCAAATGACAGGTCTTCCAAAACTTCTCGAAGTTGAATATAAAAAATTATCGGCTCAGTAATATGATCGCAAATTTCATATTTTGCGTTATACACATACATCGCTGTCCCATCGTCCTTGGGTGTGTGATCCAAAAGGTCAAATCGCAGCAATGAGCCGAGCGCAGGATATATGTTTTCAATGTCATACACCAATTCATTGGCTTCGGTCAGAAGTTTATCAAAAGTATCTAAATAGACGGTACCGTAATTCTCGGGATCTCCATCGTCCTCTGTCTTCTCTGCCAGTTCTTCGATTTTTATTAACGAATCCAGATAGGTATTAAAATCCAACTCTGCAAACCATATGAGCTCAGCGCCAATGGTTGTTTCATCAAGTACATTCTCGCCCTTGTTCGTAACAAGGGTTCTTTTTATTATACCGTCCTTTTGCAGTGTTACATAAAGTCCCGGTGTTCTTTGCATCTAACGATCCCTCCTTTTTGTCTAAAAGTAAACTTTTGCATTTTTTGAAAAATCACTCTTTTATTTAGAAAAAGTGCTTTACTTTTTACAATTATATCACGGTCGGTCAGAAATGAAAAGCCTGACCTTACAACTGAACAGCCTGCCGACAGGATATGAGTGGGCGGTCTTTGGCGATGACAGCAGTTTGCGAAAACTGTGCCGAGAGAGAAAGATGCACCTCGGTGTGTTCCGAAAGGACTCGGCAAGCAAAGGTTTGCTCTCAACACTACACGGTCGAAAAAAGAGCGTAGGAACAATGTCGGGCGTACAGGTAAAATCTGCTGAGAAGCGAGGAAGGCTTATAAACTTTCTCTTGTAAGAAACAGTCGTTATCGGCAGTTGTAGGCATTATTTTATTGCTTGCAGCGGGGCAAAAGGTGCTCCTGCAAAAATAAACACGGTTCGATTTTTCGGGAGCGGTAAAAGGTTATTTTTTAAAGGTGGGATGTTTATGATTGTTATAAAAGAATTCTTAAAACAAAACTGAAAGGAAAGGAGAAGATAAAATGCCAACCGAAAAAACACTGTTGCTTGTGCGGATGTCGGATGTGCGGCTGCAAGAAGTTAAATGGCTTTGGAAACCGTATATTCCGTTTGGAAAACTGACAATTATTCAGGGTGATCCCGGCGAAGGCAAAACAACGCTTGCCTTAAGACTTGCCGCCGTCTGTTCTTCCGGCACGGCTTTGCCCGGTATGGAAATTGCGCAACCGTTTAATGTGATTTATCAAACGGCGGAGGACGGGCTCGGAGATACCGTTAAGCCAAGGCTTATGGAGGCCGGCGCGGACGAAAGCAGAGTCCTGAATATCTGCGAAGATACCGATGCGCTTTCTCTTTCGGACGAGCGCATTGAGCAGGCGATTAAACAGACCGGCGCTAAGCTGATGATCCTCGATCCGATTCAGGGGTATATCGGCGAACGCATTGATATAAACCGTGCTAATGAGATTCGCTCGGTATTAAAAAAGGTTGCTGCCGTTGCCGAGCGCACAGGCTGCGCCATTATAATGGTTGGTCACCTTAACAAAGCGCAAGGTTCAAGCAGCGCTTACCGAGGGCTTGGCTCCATAGACTTCCGAGCCGCCGCGAGAAGCGTTTTGCTTGTAGGCAGACTTCGCAAAGAACCGAATGTCCGTGTAATGGTACACGATAAATCTTCGCTGGCGCCGGAGGGAAAAACCGTTGCTTTTAACCTCGGTAATGGGGAAGGTTTTTACTGGCTTGACGGTTACGGCGATATAACTGCCGAGGAATTGCTTAGCGGATTTTCGCATGATACCAAAACGGCGTTGGCGGAAAACCTGATTCGTGATCTGTTAGCCGACGGTAAAGAGGTGACGGCAGAAAGAATATTCAAAACCGCCGCCGATAAAAACATTTCACGGCGCACCGTTAATGAGGCAAAGAAAAACATTAGCGGTATTACCACCCGAAAGGTGGGCAAAGGCTGGGCTTGGTCGATACCCGAATAAAGATTGCAACATTGCAGGGCGTTTCATCTGCATTGTAAAAAATGGATGACAATGGGAGTGTGCTGCATTGTTGCATTCTTTTTTTCTGCCGTGTGTGAGCGCACCGTTCGCCCCGTGCGGCAAAGCTGCAGAAAAGGCGGGTAAACAATCGGCTGCGCCTTAAAAGTCAAATTTACGCCCAAAGCAGGGACGACAGAATTTCTGCTTAATTTGGTACGGCACCTTGGTGCCGTTTATTGCGAGTTTCGCCTTTGTGTTACGAACCGCCGGTTTCGGCGGCCACACCAAAGGCGGTCGGGCTAAGCCCATACCCCTATTATTTTTTAGAAAGGACCAAAACGGCAGTGGCTAAAACCGAAATTTTAAAATTCAGGGTAACACCCGAAGAAAAAGAAATCATTGTCCGTAAGGCGCTCTCTTCATACAAGTTGGTCAGTTGCTATCTCAGGGATTGCGCCTTAGAAAAACCGATTACCGTGATAAACGGTGCGGACAGCATTGCCGAGGAGCTTAGGCGCATCGGCAATAATGTAAATCAAATCACCCGTGCGGTAAACGCAGGCTTTGTTACCGCAGCGGATCTCACTGAAACAAGAGAGGAGTTGAAAACAATATGGCAATCGTTAAATTTATTACTTCGGGCTGCCCGATGAATAATATTTTTCCTTATGTAACAAGGGACGAGGCGACCGAGCAAAGACTGATCAGCGGAATTGGCTGCTCTCCCGACACGGCGCTTGAAGAATTCCGCTATATCAAACAAAAGTACGGCAAAGAGGACGGCAGAAGTTACTATCACATTGTGCAATCCTTTTCGCCCGACGATAACCTAACGCCCGAAACGGCGCACGACATAGGACTTAAATTTGCCGAGTACTTTCCGGGGTTTCAAATTTTGGTTGCGACACATTGCAACACCGAGAACATTCACAATCACCTGATTATGAATTCGGTAAGTTACGAAAACGGCAAAAAGTTTCACCAAAGCCGCGACGGGCTTTTGCAGGTGAAAGCGTATTCCAATAAGCTCTGTCGGGAATACGGCCTTAGCGTTATCGAAGAAAAATGCAGCTACGGAAAATTACCCGAGTGGAAAAAGATGTTGCGCCGATATGCTTTGTTTGCAATCAGCAATTCCGATACCAAGGAAGAATTTATTGCGTGTATGCGTGAACACGGCTACAAGGTTAAGTGGGAGGATAAGTATAAATATATCACCTTCACCACACCCGACAATCACATTTGCCGCGACAAAGGTTTGTTCGACGAGCGATTGCTTAAAGACAATCTTGAAGTGTATTTTTCGCTCGGCGGTGTTAACAGCGAACTTTATGACGAGTATATGGGTTATGCAACGCCTGCGCATAAGGAGGGGGCGAGTATGACGGTAACAACAGGGCTAATCTCAATGCTTGGCGATTTGTTATCGATAGCGCCGCCCGAGAGCGATTATGAGCCGCACCCCGTAAAGGAACTGAGTACCGCCGAAAAGCTGCGGCTTGAAAAAATCCTCGGCAGAAAGATATCTCCGAGGTGCTTTGCCTGCTATTCAACACAAGAGGAATACGAGCAAGGTATGTCTTTGATTTTATAAAAGGGAGTGGTGAATGAAAATTTACTGTGCTAAGCGAAACGGCATGAGCATAGTATGTATTATCAAAGAAAAGAACCGAAAGGCAGGCGACCGCACCGTGGGAAAGATTAGGCCACAATATTCGTTCAACAATCCAAACTCGGTGGAGGACACCGCCGAAATGCTTTTAAAACTTTTCATAGAGGCAAACAAACCAAAGGTTGAAAAAGCGATAAAAACCGCTGTTCAGAACAGCGAAAAAGCAATGAGCCATTCTGCGTAAAGCAGGGTGGCTTTTATAAAAAAGAATAGCGATTATCGCTGGACTTGTGAAAACGATTGTGGCATTGTGTTGTCACAAAATTGCAGGAAAGGAGAAATTTTTATGAATATAGCGGCTTACTGCCGTGTATCAACCGAAAAGGAAGACCAGTTAAATTCGCTGGAAGCGCAGAAAAACTTTTTTAAGGAATACACCGACCGTTCGGGGGACAGGCTTGTAAAACTGTATGCCGACGAAGGCTTATCGGGAACAAAAATTAAAAACCGAAAGCAGTTTCTTAAAATGATGACCGACGCCGAAAGCGGACTGTTTGATGTGGTGGTTGTAAAAGACATCTCGCGCTTTGCAAGGAATACCGTTGACCTGCTCCAGAACATAAGAAAATTAAAATCGCTCGGCATAGAAACGCAGTTTTTAACGGCGAATATGACAAGTATGGGCAACAGTGAATTTGTACTTACCGTGTTCGGTGCGTTAGCGCAGGAGGAAAGCGCAAATACTTCCAAGCGTGTAAAGTTCGGCAAAAAGATAAA
>CDZH01073589.1_pt1 | contig 31901 bp, 25 predicted proteins | sample 557721 | NCBI WGS metagenome assembly CDZH01 (sample SAMEA3182062, study PRJEB8094) | gut metagenome | biome: human; feature: gut; material: Stool; isolation source: human stools | place: Canada | collected 2013-01-14 | reverse complement strand
ATATTAATAAATATTATAATAAGAAAATATTATATAAAAAGAAAGATGATGCTGATCTTAATAAGATATATTTATGGATTAAAAGATGTGATAGAATAATAATGGGTAAGGAGATTAGTGATTATAAAAGTAGTAATTTAAATTTATTACTTAATGAACTTAAAATAATTAGAAATAATAAATTTAATGAAAAAGAACTTATTCAGTTATTTAATAAATATGGTATTTATTTAGTTATCGAGGATGCTTTACCTAGCACTAAGATTAGAGGATGTTCTATGGTAAAAGGAAATAATCCTTGTATATATATTACTAGATATTTTAAAGAAAAGGCTAGCTTTTACTTTACTTTATATCATGAACTTGGTCATGTAAAAAAAGATTATAATAGACTTAAAAATAAGATTATTATTAATGATGCTGATAATGAAAAGGATATAGATAATTATGCTTTAAATGAAATGATTGATAGTAATACTTGGAATAAAATTAAAGTTAATATTAATGATCTAGAACATATATGCAGAGAAAATAATATACCTTTATGTTTTGCTTATTCTAGACTTGCTTATGAAGGTATTATTTCTTATGAGAGTAAAGAATATAATGAACATAAAGAAAAAATAAATTAGGGGTTATGCGCCTAATTTATTTATTCTATAAAAGTTAATTGATGGTTTATTGAATAATCTAAAGTTTATTCTTGATTCTCCAATACCGCTTGATACATATAAGTCAGTATTGTTTACTTTATAATAGTTTTCATAATATTTTTTACTACCATATGGTAAAAATAATTTTTTTACATATGGTATATTTATTTGGCCATTGTGGGAATGACCCGCTAATACTAGGTTTACTTTATATTTACTTAAAATTATATCAGTGTAATCTGGTTCATGAGTAAGGATTATTTTATAACTTATGTCTTCGTTATCGGTAAAGTAATTCATTACTTTATCAATATCTGATTCATTATAACTATAAGTATCTACACCTCCAATAAAGAGTTTATCATTATCTTTACCATAGATAATATCATAACTATTTTGTAACAGAATAAAGCCACTATTGGTATAGATATCTTTTAATAAATTTATATCTTTAACATGATCATGGTTACCAATGATAGCATATTTTCCATATTTTGATTTTATATTATTTAATTCTTCAATTAAATCGTCTTTATCTTTATCTGTAGTAGTAAAGTCTTTATCTATTAAATCTCCAGTAAAAAATACAATATCTGGATTGATTAGATTTATTTCTTCTACTATTTGTTTTAATTTATTTTTATCAGTTACTCTTAAATAATGTAAGTCACTGAAATGAACTATTTTTATTCCATCAAATGTAGTAGCAATATCTTTAGTTTCAATAGTATATTCTTTAGTTTTTAATCCTTCGGTACCACCATATCTAGCATAAATTACTACTAGTGCTATAAGTAAGAATAATATTAATAGAAATCTTATAAATTTTTTCATGATAGGCCTCCTAGTGAAAGATATACTAGAACTGATAGAGCATTATGCATAGCATGAATGGTAATAGTAGAAAAGATATTATTTGTTTTATAATAAAGAGTAGCAAATACTATTCCTAATGAAGCATAAGGTATTAGATATACTAAATCTAAAGGGGTATTTATATAACTTACTATATGTAAGAAACCAAATAATAAGCCACTTGTTAAAATATAAATATATTTATTATTTATAGCATCTTTAATACTTTTTCTAAAAGTTAATTCTTCACATATAGGAGCATATATTACAGTACTAAATATCATTAATAGAGGAGATGTATCAATATAGCTTCTTACTAGTTCTTCATTACCGGCGATTGTTTGTTTTAATACAAAGGTTATTATAATATTACTAGTAGCCATAATGGCAAAGCCTACTAGCCAATATTTTAATGATTGTTTAAAGCTTTCGGAAAAGTTTTTAAAGTATTCTTTTCCATTTTTTGATAAAGTTTTACGATATATTATGATAAATATTATTAATAATACTAATTCAAATAAAACAGTATATATTAGATATTCTTTTTCTGATAATGATTTTAAGTTAATATTAAATATACTAAACATAACTGAATTAAAGCATAATAGTAATAATATTATACCAATGCTTTTAAAAATATTTTTAATTTTATTTTTCATGTTACCACCTCTTATATTATAACAATAAATTTTAAATTTATCTATATTATTTATTTTATACATTATAATTATTGCAAAAAATGTCAAATTATGTTAAATTAATATTGTAGAGAGTAGGAGAGTGAATTAAATGAAAAAGAATATTTTTTTGATAGGAGTTATTTGTAGTATATTAATTCCTATTAATGTAAGTGCACTAACTGGTAGTGTAAGTTTAAGTTGTGATAAAACAAAATTAAAACCAAATGAGGAAACAACATGTAGTGTTAAAGCAAGCACTAATGAAGATGTATCTGCGGTTGGAGCAAGAATTACTTTGGGAAGTAATTTAACTTTAACTAGTGTTACTACTGATAGTTCTTGGGAGGGTAATGGCGATGATGGAAATATTCAATTATATATCGATAATAATAAGAAAGGAAACTTCAATATTGCAACTTTTAAAGTAAAAGCTGGTAGTGTTAATACAGGAGCAGATACTAGTGTATCTTTAAGTGATATAAAATTAAGTGATGCTTCTTTTGCTGAGACAGATTTTACTGTATCTCCAGTTAATGTTAGAATATTATCTAATATTAATACATTAAAAGCTTTAACAGTAAGTGATAGTAATTTTACTTTTAATAAAGATACTAATAGTTATGAATTAACTATAGATGAAGATAATACTACTATTAGTGCTACTAAATATGATAACAATTCTAGTATAAGTGGTGATATTGGTAATAAAAAATTAAATTACGGTTTAAATACTTTTACTATTAAAGTTACTAGTGAATCTGGTATTGTTAATACTTATACATTAAAAATAAATAGACCAGATAATAGAAGTAAAGATAACTATTTATTAGGATTTAAGTTTAATAATTATAATATAGATTTTTCTAAAGATAAAACTAGTTATAGTTTAATAGTAGAAAATAAAGTTACAAAGTTAGCTATTTGTTTTGGTAAAGTAGAAGATGATACTATTCTTTGTATTGATGGTGATAGTTTAGATATTTCGGATAAGGCTAAAATGGAAAGTTTAATTTTTAATAAGCAAGAAATAAGGGATGCTGATGAAAAATGTAATAATGATGAAAGTATTTGTTATTCAATAATTGGTGATATTAATGTAGGTAATAATGAATTAAAAATGGTTGTTACTGCTGAAAATGAAGATGAGAAGGAATATGTATTTACTATAAATAGAAAAAATGAAAGTGGAAAAGTTGTTGATAAGACTGATGATGAAATTACTTCAAATAGTAAAACTGGTTCTGCTTCAATTATTATTGTTGCTATCGTTATGGTTATTGCTTTAGTAGTAGCTATAATAGTAGCTAAGAAAAAAGGTTTATTTGATAAAATAAAGAATAATTAAGGAGTAGATTAGTATGAAGAAGAGAATAATCTATCTTAGTAGTTTTATATTAATAATATTAGGAGTAGGTATATTTATAGATCAAGCATTATTTAAACCAACAGAAATAAATAGTTTTATAGCTACCAAAGTATATAGTAGTCCGGCGAATAAAGCTTTTACTGATGATAATTTTTATAAATGTGTAGTAAATGCTTATAATGAAAAGAATAATACAAGTTTACCATATACTACAAACCTAAGTGATGAACAGTTAAAGACTATTACTAGTTTGAATTGTGTTGGAACAGGTACAAATGAAAAAATTGAAAGTACTAATGGTTTGGAAAAACTGACTGCTTTGAATTATTTGCATGTAGATGATAATCAATTAACAGAAATAGATATAAGTAAAAACATACAATTACTATCATTAAGTTTATCGAAAAATCAACTAACAAATCTAGATGTAAGTAATAACATATCATTGACTATTTTACAAGCAGATAATAACCAATTAGTAGATATAAATTTAAATGATGCAATTGCTCTAAAAAGATTAGACATATATAATAATCAATTAACAAGTTTAGATGTAAGTAAGAATATAGCACTAACACAATTGTATGCATATAATAATCAATTAACAAAGTTAGATGTAAGCAACAATACAGCATTAACAAAATTGGATGTAGGTAATAATCAATTAACAAGTTTAGATGTAAGCAAAAATACAACATTAACATACTTAAATGTAAATAATAATCAATTAACAAGTTTAGATGTAAGCAACAATACAGCATTAACAAAATTGTATGCAGAAGTTAATCAATTAACAAATATAGATGTAAGTAAAAATATAGCATTAACAGATTTAGATGTAGTAAATAATCAATTAACAAATTTAGATGTAAGCAACAATACAGCATTAATATTCTTGTATGCAGGTAGTAATCAATTAACAAATCTAGATGTAAGTAAGAACACAGCATTAATAGACTTGTATGCATATGATAATCAATTAACAAGTTTAGATGTAAGTAAGAACACAGCATTAATATACTTGAGTGCAGGTTACAACCAATTAACAAAGTTAGATGTAAGTAAGAACACAGCATTAAAAGAATTGTATGCGCTATATAATCAATTAACGAATCTAGATGTAAGTAAGAACACAGCATTAAAAGAATTGTATGCAGATAATAATCAATTAACAAGTTTAGATGTAAGCAACAATACAGCATTAACAAAATTGTCTGTAGCTCTTAATCAATTAACAAATCTGGATGTAAGTAAAAATATGGTATTGGCAGAATTGAAAGTGGATAGAAATAGCTTCATCACTAATTTAGTTACTTACAAAAATAAAAGTATAAATATAGAAAATTATACCAAATTTGTAAAATTACCTGAAGGTAAGACTTCTACTTTGATTAAGTTAAGTAGCGATAATGAGAATGTTGCTATAGATGGAAGTAATATCAACATTAATAAAGCAGGTGATTATGTTGTAACGGCTAGTTACAAACATGATATTTATACTAATTATAATACTAATACATACTCAGGAACTTATAATATTAAGATAGTAGAGATAACTAGTGATAAGTATAAGATAGATGAAGATAAGGAATATATTTATACTGGTACTGATGTTGATAAGGATACTATACTTAATAGTATTAATTTAGATAGTAAATGTAGTAAGGTTATTGAAGATAATAAGTTAATTATTAAGTATGGTGATGAGGTATTAAAGACATTTAAGATAGTTAATATTTCTAGTACTAAGTATGATTTAAGTAAAGAATATATATTTGATAATAAGTTTAGTATAGATAATATTAAGGTTGTTAATGGTACTAGTGAAGTTAATAATAATCAATTATTAATTAAATATGAAGATGTAGTATTAAATAAATATAATTTAGTAAGTTGTAATAGTACTAAGTATGATATGAGTAAAGATAGTATTAAAGTACTTGATAATAGTATTGAAGAGTTTATTAATAATATTAAATGTATTAATTGTAATGTTAAGATATTTGATGGTAATGAATATAAAGTTAATGGTGACTTTGGTGATAATGATAAACTTAGAATATTATATGGTGATGAAGTATTAAAAGAATATAGTTTAACTTATGGTGTAAATGGTATTTCTTTGGTTAATAAGAAGGTTAAGTTAAATTTAGATACTAGGAATAGTATTAAATTAGAATATGTTATTAGTCCTAAGAATGCTGATAATAAAGAAGTTACTTGGAAGAGTAGTAATACTGATGTTGTTACTATAGATAATAATGGTGTTATTACTGCGAAAGGATATGGAGATGCAGTTATTACTGTTACTACAGTAGATGGTAATTATAGTGATACTTGTGATGTTAATGTATCTGAGTTTATTACTTATACTATTACTTATAAAGATGGAGATAATAGTTATACTGAAGATTATGAAGAAGGATATAGTGTTACTTGGAAGAGTGATATTACTAAGAAAGGTTATACTTTAGTAGGATGGAAGTATAATGATAAGGAATATAAACTTAGTGATAAGTTTACTATGATAAATGAAGATATTACTGTTACTTCGATATGGAATGTTAATAAATATACTATTACTTATGAAGTAAATGGTGGTAGTATTAATAATAAAACTAAAGAAGTTACTTATGATAGTAAATATGGTACATTAGAAATACCAAGTAAGAAAGGCTATAGTTTTAAAGGATGGTATAAAGATAATGGATTTATTGATATAGTAGATGAAGATACTATAGTAAGTGATGATAAAGATCATACTTTATATGCTAAATGGGAAATTAATAGTTATAAGTTAACTATTAATGATGGTATTAATACTAATGAATATACTTTAAAATATAATGATGAAAAAGAAATAGTTATTCCTGAAAGAAAAGGTTATAGTTTTGTTAAATGGAATATTACTGGTACTGATAGTACTATTAATAATAATATATTTAAAATGGGTACTGAAGATAGTACTTTAGTAGCAGAATGGAAATTAGTTATTCCTGAGATTAAAAACTATAAGATTAAGGATAAATATATTACTGGTATTAAGATTAATACTAATGTTAGTGATATTGATTTGGGATTAGATAGTATATATACTATTAAAATAACTAATAAGAATAATGAAGTAAAAACTAAAGGTTTAATAAGTACTGGAGATATTGTTAGTATTTATTTAGATGATAACTTAGTAATTAGTTATGTAGCAGTAGTTAAAGGAGATGTAACTGGTACTGGTAATAGTAGTGTAAGTGATGTAGCTAAATTATATCAATATTTAAAAAGAAAGATTGATATGGAAGAACATTATGTATTAGCGGGTAATGTAGTAGATACTGATAATGAAATTAAGATTGGTGATGTAGCTAAATTATATCAATTTATTAAGGGCAAAATAAGTAGTCTATAATAATAAGAAGTTATGAAGTTAATTCATAACTTCTTATTGCAAATAATATCAAAATATAGTATTATTGTATTGTAGGATAAGTAGGAGTGAGAGTTGTATGAAAAAAAGAATTTTATATCTTAGTAGTTTTATATTAATAGTATTAGGAGTAGGTATATTTATAGATCAATCATTATTTAAACCAACAGAAATAAATAGTTTTATAGCTACAAAAATATATAGTAGTCCTGCGAATAAAGCTTTTACTGATGATAATTTTTATAAATGTGTAGTAGATGCTTATAATAGTGAGAATAAAACTAGTTTACCGTATACTACTAATTTAAGTGATAGTCAGCTTGGTAGTATTAAAAAAATGTCTTGTAATGGTTACTATAAATCGGATGAAGAAAAAATTAAAAATACTAATGGATTAGAAAAGTTAACAGCATTAACTGATTTGTATTTTGGTGATAATCAATTAACAGAATTAGATGTAAGTAAAAATATATCATTAATGTATTTAAGACTTAGTAATAATCAATTAACAAATTTAGATTTAAGTAAGAATACAGCATTAACACATTTGGATGTAGGTAGTAATCAATTAACAAGTTTGGATGTAAGTAGTAATACATTATTAACCATTTTGGGTGTAGATAATAATCAAATAACAAGTTTGGATGTAAGTAAAAATACTAAGTTAAGAGAATTGTATGTAAGAAAGAATCAAATAACAAGTTTGGATGTAAGTAAAAATACGGCAATCACAGGATTATATGTAAGTGAGAATCAATTAACAAGTTTAGATGTTAGCAAAAATACAGCATTAATATGGTTGCATGTTTATGAAAACCAATTAACAAGTTTGAATATAATTAAAAATATATCATTATTTGATTTGAGTGCATTTAAAAATCAATTAACAGGATTAGATGTAAGTAATAATACATCATTAACGAGGTTAGATGTTTTTGATAATCAATTAACAAGTTTAGATGTAAGTAAAAATGTTGCATTAAAAGAATTGATTGCAAGTGGTAATCAATTAACTGAATTAAATATAAATAATAATACATCATTAACGAGGTTAGGTATTGATGATAATCAATTAATAGAAATAGATATAAGTAAAAACACAGCATTAACATCTTTGACGGTAGATAACAACCAATTAACAAGTTTAGATGTAAGTAAGAATATAAAATTAGAACAGTTTAGTGCAAGTAGTAATCAATTAACAGAATTAGATGTAAGTAAAAATACAGCATTAACATATTTAGTAGTACAACGTAATCAATTAACAAGTTTAGATGCAAGTAAGAATTCATTACTAACATATTTGCGTGTATATGGTAATCCTTTTGCTACTAATATTATTATTTATAAAGGCAGTATAAACATAGATGGTGATAATAGATTTGTAAAATTACCGGAAGGAAAAACATCTACTTTGACAAGTTTAAAGAGTAATAATAGTGTTGTTAATATAGATGGTAATAATATTAATATTAATAAGATAGGGGAATATGTTGTTACTGCTGATTATAAACACAATATTCAAAGTAATTTTACATATTCTGGTACTTATAATATTAAGGTAATAGAAATAACTAGTGATAAGTATGTGATAGATGAAGAAGATAGTTATATTTATACAGGTACTGATACTGATAATAATACTATACTAAGTAATATTAATTTAGATAGTGAATGTACTAAAGTAATAGAAAATAATGAATTAGTTATTAAATATAAAGACGAAGTATTAAAGAAGTTTAATGTAATTAATATATCTAGTAGTAAGTATGATTTGAGTAAAGAATATATTTATGATAATAATTTTAATAAATATAATATTAATGTTACTAATGGTACTAGTGAAGTTGTAGATAATGAATTATTAATTAAATATAATGATGAAGTATTAGATAAATATAAGATAATTAGTATATCTAGTAGTAAATATGATTTAAATAAGGAATATATTTATGTAGGTACTGGTGATATTGATTTAGATAGTATTAAAGTAGTAAATGGTAGTTATGAAGTAGTAAATAATGAGTTAATATTAAAATATGGTGAAGAAGTATTAGATAGATATAAGATAGTTAGTATATCTAGTAGTAAATATGATTTAAGTAAAGAATATATTTATGATAATAACTTTAATAGAGATAATATTAATATTACTAATGGTACTAGTGAAGTAGTGAATAATGAATTATTAATTAAATATAATGATGAAGTATTAGATAGATATAAGATAGTTAGTATATCTAGTACTAAGTATGATTTAAGTAAAGAATATATTTATGATAATAGTTTTAATAAAGATAATATTAATGTTATTAATGGTACTAGTGAAGTATTAAATAATGAATTAATTATTAAATATAATGATGATGTATTAGATAAATATAAGATTGTTAGTATATCTAGTAGCAAGTATGATTTAAATAAAGAATATATTTATGTAGGTACTGGTGATATTGATTTAGATAGTATTAAGGTAATAAATGGTACTATTGAATTAGTAGATAATGAGTTAATATTAAAATATGGTGAAGAAGTATTAGATAGATATAAGATGATTGGTATTAAGTTTGGTGAATTAAAAGTTAATATGAATTTAGTTGTTATTACTAAGAATATTACTTATGATGTATTTATTAGTAATATTACTACTAATGGTGTTACTTATAAGATATTTAATGGAGAAGAAGAAATTACTTCTGGTAATATTAGTAAGGGTATGGTAGTTAAAGTATATTATAAAGAAGAAGTTGTTTATACTTATAATATTACTAATGAATATTTAGAGTTTATTGATCCTTTAGAAGTAGTAGATGAAACTAAAAGAATATATAATGTTAAGTTAAATACTAGTGTTAATGATTTATTATCAAAAATAAATACTAGTGGTACTATAATAGTAAGGAATAATAAAAATGAAGTGATATCTGGTAATGCTTTAGTAGGTACTGGTACTAAAGTAATAATTAAATTAAGTAGTGGTGCTAAAGAATATACTTTAGTTATTAAAGGAGATGTTACTGGTACTGGTACATCTTCAGTAAGTGATGTTGCTAAGTTATATCAATATTTAAAGAAGAAGATAAATATGGAAGATTACTTTATTGAGGCAGGTAATGTTGTTAATACTGATAATGAGATTAGAATTAATGATGTAGCTAAATTATATCAATTTATTAAGGGTAAATTAAATAGTTTGGAGTGATAGTGTGAGAAAGAAATGTAATTTTATAGGGATAATATTTGGTTTGTTATTTCCTATTAGTGTAAGTGCTTTAAGTGGAAGTGCTAGTATAAGTTGTAATAGTACTTCGTTTGAGGTTGGAAGTAGTACCAGTTGTACTTTGTATGGATATTCTAATGAAGGAGTTAGTGCTGTAGCTGCTAGTTTAACTGCTGGTGGAAGTATTAGTATTAGTAATATTAATACTTCTTCTAATTGGCAGGGAAATGGCAGTGATGGTAATATTCAGTTATATACTGATAGTAATATGAGCGGTTCTTTTGGAATAGTTTCATTTACTGTTACTGGTAATAGTGTTGGTGGTGGTACTATTAATGTTGGTGGTATTAGGTTTTCTGATGCATCTTTTAATGAGAATGGTATATCAGGAACTAGTTTAAGTATTACTGTTAATGAAAAATATGTTCCTAAACCTGATCCTACTCCAACTACTCCTAGTACAGCGACTACTCCTAGTAACAATTCTGGAAGTAATAGTAATAATAATGTTACTGATAATAAAAAAAGTAATGATGCTAGTTTGAAAAGTTTGGTTATTAAGGGAGTTAACTTTGAATTTTCTAAAGATAAATTAGAATATGATGTTGAAGTTAGTAATAATGTTGATAAACTTGATATTACTGCTGAGGTCAATAATGATAAAGCTAAGGTAACTATACCTAGTGATTTATCTTTGAAAGTTGGTAATAATAGTTTTACTATTGTAGTTGAAGCTGAGGATGGTACTAAGAGTGAATATAAGATTAATGTTAAGAGATTAGATAGAGTTTTATCTAATAATACTAATTTATCTAAATTAGTAATTAATGGTTATAATATTAGTTTTTCTAAAGATAAATATATTTATGATTTAGGTAATATTAAGAGTAGTAAATTAAATATTACTGCTACTAGTGAAGATGCATTATCTAAAGTAAAAATATATGGAAATAGTGATATTGGTAGAAATGATGTTATAGTTATTAAAGTTGTTGCAGAGGATGGTTCTAGTAAAGAATATATTTTATATGCTAATAATACTAAAAGCAGTAATGTAAAAAATGTTTTACTTATTTGTTTTTTAGTAGCATTGATAGCATCATTGGTAGTTAATTTTATATTCATTTTTAAAAAGAGAAAAGCTAATAATATTCAGGAGGTATTATAATGAAAAAGATTAATAAACAAAGAAAAGATTATTTATCTTGGGATGAATTTTTTATGGGAGTTGCTAAACTTGCTGCAAGAAGAAGTAAGGATCCTAATACACAAGTTGGTGCTTGTATTGTAAGTAAAAATAATAGAATTTTATCAGTAGGATATAATGGAACTCCAAATGGATATGATGATCATTATTTTCCTTGGGATAGAGAAGGTGATGCCCTTGAAACTAAATATCTTTATGTTGTTCATGCTGAAAGAAATGCTATACTAAATTATAGAGGTAGTAATAAAGATTTAGAAGGAGCAAAAATATATGTTGATTTATTTCCTTGTAATGAGTGTGCAAAAGAAATTATTCAAGTTGGTATTAAAGAATTATATTATTTAGAGGATAAATATAAAGATACTAAAGAAGTTATTGCTTCTAAAAAGATGCTTGATGCTTGTGGAGTTAAGTATACTTGTTTAAAAGATAAAATTGATGTCTAAATTCGACATCTTTTTTAATTTTTATCTCATATAATTATTTTGAGGTGGAAAATGAAAAAGGCATATTTGGGAATTGATATTGGTAGTATATCTACTAAAGGGGTTGTTATTGATGAAAATAATAATATTATAGCAAGTTCATATTTATATACTGAAGGTAATCCTATCTTGGCTAGTAAGAGAGTTATTAGGGAACTTAAGAATAATATAGACTTAAATAAATATAAAGTGGTAGGAGTAGGTACAACTGGTTCTGCTAGAAAATTAATTGGAACAATACTAGGGGCTAATACTATTAAGAATGAAATTACTGCGCATGCTATCGGAGCTATGAGTATATATCCTAATGTTAAGACGATATTTGAGATAGGAGGACAGGATTCGAAGATTATTATTATTGATAATGGTATTGTTACTGATTATGCAATGAATACTTTATGTGCTGCTGGTACGGGCTCTTTTTTATCTAGTCAGGCTAAAAGACTTGGTATTCCTATTGAGGACTTTGGTAAGATAGCACTTACTAGTGATAATCCTACCAAGATAGCTGCTAGATGTACAGTATTTGCAGAATCTGACTTAGTACATAAATCACAAATAGGACATAAAAAAGAAGATATAATAGCAGGTCTTTGTGAAGCGGTTGTTAATAATTATTTAAATAATGTAGGTAAAGGTAAAAAGATTAAACCACCAATTGTATTTCAAGGTGGAGTATCGAAAAATATTGGGGTAGTTAAGGCTTTTGAAAAAATTACTGGATATAAAATATATGTTGATAATAATTCTCATTTGACTGGTGCTTTAGGAGTAGCTATTTTATCAAGAGCAGAAGAAGAAATTGATTTTTCTTTTGATATAGAAGATATTATTTTTGAAACAAAAGGAACAGAATGTAAGGGATGCTCTAACAACTGTGAGATTATTAAAGTTATGAGAGATAATAAAATTATTGATTCTTGGGGAAATAGATGTCCTAGAGGAGAACTTGTTCACAAATAATGATATTTATCATACGATAATATGGGAGGAATAATTATGTATGATGTTTATCAAATTATGGCTGGAGATACAATAGATACTATTGCTAATAAGTTTGGAACTAATAGTAGTGTTATTAGACAATTAAATCCTAATAGTGGATTTGGGGTTGGCAGTATGATAGTAGTGCCAGTAACTAATCAATATTTTGATATTTATACAATTAAAAAAGGAGATTCTTTATATGAGATAGCAAGAAAATATAATACTGATTATAATTTACTTGCTATGCTTAATGGTATTAGTACTAATGATTATATTTATCCTGATACAACAATATTAGTTCCTAAGAAAGATGTTAAGTATTATTTTACTAAAGATAATGATACATTATCTTCAGTTAATAAACTACTTGGTAGTAATATTAATAATCTTTTAAGACAAAATAAAAATATTTATTTAAGAGAAGGACAATTAATTGTATATAAGGATTAACTTTTTAACTATAAGGAATTACTTATAGTTTTTTTGACCTATATATGATAGACATAATGATGTTTCATTTCTAGACTAAGAGGCTGGAAATGACACTAAAAGACCTTGGCTTTTAGTGAAAGGAAAGTATTGATATATTTAGTTATTTAGTGTATAATTTAATTATGATAGGAGAGTTATTATTATGGTATTTAGAAGACCTTATGCTTTTTTAATTAAATATTTTAGATTAATACATATTATTCTTTTTATATTATTTGCTTATATTACTTTTAAAGCTAATAGTATATTAACTTTTTTTAAAGATTATATTAATTATAAGGGTAGTATGGAGATTATATCTAGTGATTATATTAATGTATGGATATTTATATTTTCAATTTTAATAATTGGTATATCAATAATTATATTCTTTTTAATGAGATATAAAAAGAAACCTAAATTATTTTATGTTATTACTTCAATAGTTAGTGTTATATCAATAATATTATTCTTATATTTATATGGTAATATTAAAGCTTTGGAAAGTACTAGTATGGCCGCTAGAGAGATTAGATTACTTAGAGATATTAGTAGATTTAATTATTGGATGTTATTTATTATGTGTATTCCTACTTTAATTAGAGGATTAGGCTTTGATATTAAGAAATTTAATTTTAATAAAGATTTACAAGATCTTAATCTTAGTAAAGAAGATAGTGAAGAGATTGAAATTAGTACTAATTTATCTTCGGATAAAATACTTACTACTGGTAGAAGAGGTATTAGAGAACTTAAATATTATTATGCAGAGAATAAGTTTTTTATAAATATTATATTAGGTGTAGTAGCAGTTATTCTTATACTTATATTTCCATTTAATAAATTTGTTATTCATGGTACGTTAAGTGAAAAACAAATGTTATCTACAAGATATTTTAATTTTAAAGTTATTGATTCTTATGTATCTGATAGAAATAGAATAAGTAGAGATAATGCTTATGTTATTGTTAAGTTTAGTACTAAAGGTAAGATTAGTAAATATAATTTTAAATTAGATAATTTTGTTTTAAAAAGTAAAGATAATGATTATATTCCTAGTCTTAAATATTATTATTACTTTGATGATATTGGTACAGGATATAAAAGAGAAGAACTTGCTACGAATAAATATAATGAATATATTTTTGTATATAATATTAATAGTGAAGATAAGAATAGTAAATTTACTTTAAATTATTTAGGTGATGATAGTAAAATAAGACTTACTCCAAGTGTTTTGGAATAAGTCTTATTTTTATTTATTTTGTATTATTAAAGATTATATCCATGAATAAATTATAATATATATTGGTAATTTATTTGATATATTAAGAAAAATAAGTAATTTTATAATTAATTTTGTAGACTTTTGTTATAAATTGTTATAAAATATTATTAACAAGGAGATAACTAATTATAAGGAAGGTAAACAAAATGGTTGGTAAAAGAGTAAGAGAACTGAGAATAAAAAGAGGTTTATCGCAACAAGATTTAGGATTAGCTATTGGTGTTACTAAAGTATCAGTATGTGGTTATGAGAATGGGACTAGAATTCCTAATTTAGAAAAACTTGTTAGATTAGCAGAAGTACTTGAAACTACTACTGATTACTTACTTGGGAGGGAAGTTCCGGTATGGGACGATGCAAACAGATCTTATGTTGGATCAGTCTCCTACGACGATGTTAGTTTTATTACAGAACTTAGACATTATCCTGGACTTTATAATAAGATCATGAAAGATGTTAGAAGGTCTGCTAGTATTATTAATAAAAAGTTTAATTAATGAAAGAAGGAAGATATATTATGTTAGATGTTAAAGATTTATATAAAGAGAGTTATATTGGTAAAGAAATTACTGTTAGTGGTTGGATTAAAAGTCATAGAAAGCAAGCTCATTTTGGCTTTATAGACTTATCTGATGGTACTTGTTTTAAAAATTTACAAGTTGTATATGATGATAAATTAAAAAAATTTGATGATATTACCAAACTTAAATTAGGTAGTGCTATTACTGTTACTGGTAAGTTAGTTGAATCCCCTAAAGAAGGTCAAGATTTTGAACTTGTACTTTCATCATTTGTATTAGAAGGTGATTGTCCTGATGATTATCCTCTTCAAGCAAAAGGTAGACCAACAAGAGAATTTTTAAGGGATATTGCTTATTTAAGACCTAGAACTAATTTGTTTAATGCTGTATTTAGAGTTAGAAGTGTGGCAGCTTATGCTATTCATAAGTATTTCCAAGATAATGGTTATGTATATTTTCATGCACCTTTAATTACTTCTTCTGACTGTGAAGGAGCAGGAGAGATGTTCCAAGTTACTACTTTGGATTTAAACAAAGTGGCAGAAACTGGTAAAGTTGATTATGATAAAGACTTCTTTGGCAAGATGGCTTCTCTTACAGTATCTGGTCAATTAGAAGGTGAAACTTTTGCTATGGCTTATAAAAAGATTTATACTTTTGGTCCTACTTTTAGAGCAGAAAATTCTAATACTAAAACTCATGCTTCGGAATTTTGGATGATTGAACCAGAGATTGCCTTCTGCGACTTAAATATGGATATGGATATTATGGAAGATATGCTTAAGTATGTTGTTAAGTATGTTTTAGATAATTGCCCTAATGAAATGGAATTTTTTGATAAATTTGTAGAAAAAGGTTTAATTGAAAAACTTACTAAATTAATCAATAGTCATTTTGTTAGAATTGATCATAAAGATGTTATTAAAATTCTTAAAGAAGCTGATGTTAAATGGGAATTTGAACCTGAATATGGTGAAGATATTGCTAAAGAACATGAAAAATATATTACTGAATATTTTGATGGACCAGTATTTATTAAAAATTGGCCTAAAGATATCAAAGCCTTCTATATGAAACTTAATGATGATAATGAAACAGTAGCCGCTGTTGACCTTGAAGTACCTGGTGCTGGTGAACTTATGGGCGGAAGTCAAAGAGAAGAGAAACTTGATGTTCTGCTTAAGAGAATGGAAGAACTTGGCATGGAAGAAGAAGGTATGGAATGGTACTTAAATCTTCGTAAATTTGGTGGCTGCTACCACAGTGGATTTGGTATGGGATTTGAGAGACTTCTTATTTATCTAACTGGCGTTGATAATATTAGAGATGTTATTCCTTATCCTAGAACTCCTGGTAATTGTGAATATTAATTAGAGGAATAAAATGAATAAAAGGGAAGTTGAACTTACTAAATACTTTGATAATATGTGTATTATTTTTAATACTAAAAAAGTTATGTTTAGTGAGTGGGAAAAGTATTTTAAAAAGTTAAAAGAAACAATAATTAGTGGAGTTACAGATATTGATTATCCTAAGTATGTTGAAGCTTTAAAAAGTTGCCTTGTATATTGTGAAGATTATGGTGATATGTATAAGTATCGTAAAGATATGGCTAATCTTAAGACTTTTCTTAGATACTTTGAAGTATAACTTAAATGGTTATACTTTTTTCTTATATATATTTCTTTTTGGTTAATACTATTACTAGAAAGGAGTGTGTATTTATGAAGAAAGTTTTATTACTTATTGCAGTAGTAGCAGTTTTATCGGGATGTGGAACTAATGATAAACTTACTTGTACTTATGATAATACAGTAGGTGATGTTACTTCTAAGACTGAATATGTTATTGAATATAGAAATAATAATATTAAAAAAATAAAGGCTACTTATGATTATAAAAGTAATCATGTTGATGGAGTAGGTACTGGTACTGATGGAACTACTAATGATAAAGATGATAATAAAGATAATGATGGTATACTAGGTGGTACTGTTGGTAGTGTTTTAGATGATGTTGTTGATGGTATTACTGATGGTATCATTGATATTTCTGGTATTAAGACAAGACACGATAGTAAGTTTGGTACTTATACTAATATTAAAGGTTTTACTAGTGATGTTAATGTTAATGATGATACTAATTATAAAGTTATTTATACTTATGATTTAAATACTTTATCAGATAATGATATTAATAATCTTGGTATTAATAGAGACTTAAATACTTTTAAGACTACTCTTACTAATCGTGGTTTAACTTGTAAATAGTTAATGTTTATATATAATATGTATGGTTGATACTTAAGTTAAGACTAGTTAGGCTTAACTTAACCTCTATAGACTATAGGCTATAGAGGCATACGAAAAAATATTACTCTCTTTCTAGAGAGTTTTTCTTCGCTAGGAGGTTGTTATTTGAGCTAAATTGTGATAAAATTATAACTAGTAAATATGATAGAAGAGAAAGAAGGAATATTATGGGTTATAAAACAATGGATGCTAATGAAGCTGTTAGTAGAGTTAGTTATAAATTTACTGAAATAGCGGGTATTTATCCGATTACGCCAGCGTCTCCTATGGCGGAGAAAGTTGATGTTTTAGCAAGTAAGGGAGAAATTAATTTCTGGGGTAATAAAGTTAAGGTAATTGAAATGGAATCTGAGAAAGGAGCTATTGCTACTGTTCATGGTGCACTACAAGCAGGAGTACTTGCTACTACTTATACTGCTAGTCAAGGATTACTTTTAATGATTCCTAGTATATATAAAATGGCTGGAGAAATGCTTCCGGGAGTTATTCATGTAGCTGCTAGAAGTTTATCTACGCATAGTCTTAGTATTTTTGGCGATCATCAAGATATATATGCAGTTAGACAAACTGGTGCTTGTATGCTTTCATCTTCTTCAGTGGAAGAAGCTTATCATATGGCTATGGTTAGTCATTTAGCTAGTATTAAGTCTTCACTTCCTTTTATTAACTTTTTTGATGGCTTTAGAACTAGTCATGAAATTGATAAAGTAAAAGAAATTGATCTTAGTAAATTAGAAACTTTAATTGATAAGAAGGCTCTTAGAAAGTTTAGAGATAATGGTATGATAAGTGGAGCTACTACTAGAGGAACTGCTGAGAATGAGGATGTTTATTTTCAACATACTGAATCAAGAAATGGTTATTATACTAAAGCTATAGATAATGTTATTTATTATATGGATAAGATTAATAAGATATGTAAGACTGATTATAAACCATTTAATTATTATGGAGATAAGTCTAGTGATGCAGTTATTATTGCTATGGGTTCAGTATGTGAATGTATCAAGGAAGTAGTAGATGACCTTAATAAGAAGGGTAAGAAAGTAGGCTTAGTTACTGTTCATTTATATAGACCATTTAGTAATAGTTATTTATCTTCGATTATTCCTTCTAGTGTTAAGAAAATTGCAGTATTAGATAGAACTAAAGAAGCTGGTAGTAGTGGAGAACCTTTATATTTAGATGTTGTTAATGCTTTAAAAGATAGAGACATTAAAATTATTGGTGGTAGATACGGATTATCTTCTAAGAATACAACACCCGCTATGATTAAGAGTGTATATGATAATTTAAGTGGTGATATGAAGAGTAATTTTACTATTGGTATTAATGATGATGTTACTAATTTAAGTTTAGATATTGATAATAGTTATAGACTTGATAATAATAATTATGAAATGCTTATATATGGATATGGTTCTGATGGTATGGTATCTACTTCAAAAGATATTCTTAGAATTATTGGGGATAATACTAAGAAGTATGTTCAAGGTTATTTTCAATATGATTCTAAGAAGAGTGGTGGTGTTACTAGAAGTCATATTAGAATAGGAGATACTTCTATTAGGAGTAGTTATTATGTTGATAATCCTAATTTTATTGTAGTATCTAAAGATTCTTATATGTATAAGTATGATATTCTTGATAATATTAGAGATGGTGGTACACTTCTTTTGAACACTAATTTAAGTAGTGATGATTTAATTAGAAGTTTACCTAATAAAGTTAAATATTTACTTGCTCTTAAAAATGTTAATGTTTATACAATAGATGCTTATAAAGTAGCAGGTGAAATGGGGCTTAAGAATAAGATTAATACTTCAATGGAAGTTTGTATTTTTAAGATTATGGATATTTATAATATTAATAAAGTTATTAGTATTATGAAAGATAATATTAAGAATAGATTTAGTAGTAAAGGTAAAAAGATTATTGATATTAATAATAAAGTAGTTGATAATTCTCTTAAGTATTTGAAAAAGATTAGTATTGATAGTTCTTGGGTAAAATTAGAATATAGTGATAATAAGAAATTAAACTTTAATGAAACAATTAATTTACTTAAGGGAGATACACTTCCTGTTAGTAGTTTCTTAGATGTATCTAATGGTGTCTTTGAAGGTGGTACTACTAAGAATGAAAAGAGAAATATTGCTGAGTCGATTCCTAATTGGATACCTGAAAATTGTTCTGAATGTAATAAATGTGCTTTTGCTTGTCCTCATGGTGTTATTAGACCTTTCTTACTTGATAAGGATGATAAAAAGATAGAGTCTATTCCTTCAATTATGCCTAAAGATGTTAATTTTGCTATTGGTATTAATTATGAAGAATGTACAGGGTGTGGATTATGCGCGGTTACTTGTCCTGGTAAGATGGGTAAGAAGGCACTAGAAATGGTATCTAATAAGAGACATGATAAAGAATTTGATTATTTACTTAAGAATAATATTAATGATAAGTATGATAGTAATATTTTAACTAGTAGAAATATTAGTTTTAGAACTCCTAAATTTGAATATTCTGGAGCATGTGCAGGATGTGGAGAGACTCCTTATTTAACTAATTTAACTAGAGTATTTAATGATAACTTGGTCATTGCTAATGCTACTGGCTGCTCATCTATATATGGTGGTAGTACTCCTAGTTTTCCATATAGTATACCTTGGGCTAGTTCTTTATTTGAAGATAATGCTGAATATGGATATGGTATTCTAAATGGTATTAATATGAAGAGAGATAAGATTAAGAAATACATGAAGGAGTATCCTAGAAATAAGGTATTTAAAAAATGGCTTAATAATATGAATAATTATGATATATGTAAAGAAGTATATAAAGAGATTGATTATAAGAAACATCCTTATTTAAATGATATGAAAGACTATATAGTTCCTAAATCCATGTGGATAGTAGGAGGAGATGGATTTGCCTATGATATTGGATATGATGGTATAGATCATGTTTTATCAAAGAATGATAATATTAATATTATGGTACTAGATACAGAAGTTTATTCTAATACTGGTGGTCAAGCTTCAAAGAGTTCTAATTATGGAGCTACAGCATCATTTGCTTCAAGTGGCAAGAATAATTATAAAAAAGATTTGGCTAGAATTGCCATGTGTTATCCACATGTATATGTTGCTAGTTGTAATATTGGTTATAATAACGAGCAATATCTTAAGGCTTTGAAAGAAGCTAGTAGTTATGATGGACCATCAATTATAATATGTTATAGTCCTTGTATTGAACATGGTATTAAGAGTGGTATGGAACACTCACAATCTAATGCTTATTTGGCTACAGAGTGTGGTTACTTTATTACTTTTAGATATAATCCTAGTACAGGTAAGTTAATACTTGATTCTAAAAATCCTGATTTTAATAAGTATGAAGATTACTTAATGACAGAGAATAGATTTGCTAATTTAAAGAATGTTAATAGTGATAATGCTAATATGATCCTTGAAGAGCAAAAAAAGTGGGCGATGAATAGATTTAATTATTATAAAAGAATAAGTGAGGAGTAGTTATGGAAGAAGTAGAAATTATGATAGATGGTAAAAAAGTAAAGACGATTAGTAAACTATCTAAAGAAGAAATTGATGATAATAGTATGAGATTACTTTTAGATGATACAGTAGAATTAGAAGACTTAGTAAAGGAAATTAAAAAAGATGAGTAAGATTGAAGAGAGAGAATTATTTTTTGAACATATAAAGAAAATTTATATGCAAAATCCTGACTTTGAAGTAACTCCTGATACTATTTATTATGAACTTAGTTTATTTAATGTTCAAGATGGTAAGCAAATGAGAATTAGTAATGATAATTTAATAAATATTCAAGCCCAATTAAGCAATGATTTTAGAAAGAAGGATAAGATTAAATGTTTTAGTAATGGCTATTTCTTTGCTATTGAGAATAGGGGTAGTTATGATGATAAAACTTTTTATGATAAAATGAATACTTCTATTAAATTATATATTGCTTGTGATATAAAGAATTTATATAATGTTACTAGTTTAGTATTTAATTATATGATAGATGAAAATATTATTACTCAGAGTAAAATAGCTAAAGAGATGCGTAATGATGTTTTAGTAGTTAGAGTAAGTACTATGGAAGAAGCAGAAAAGGTAAGTAAGTTTGTTAATTCATTAGACTATAATTCTTTAGTTAGTTATAATCCATATATACTTAGTAATGGTAAAGTCGGAATGACATATGATGGTACTTTGTCTTATAATAAAACTTTATCATTACTTATGAATAGTTATTTTAATACTAAGAAAAATAGTAATTCTTTAGATAAGAGTACGATGGAAGATTTTGTTAATTTTATTAAAAGAGAAGTATTACTTTGTATTAATGATTCAGAATATTTACATGATAACTATAATATTGATTATAAAAAAGAAGGGGATTTTATAAAGATTGCTGATGTAATAATTGGCAATCTTGATGGTACTTTAAATAAATCAAATTTAGAAGGTATTCAAGTTAAAAAAGGAGAGAATATTGGTGGTAATTCTGTCTTCTACGAAAATAAAGAAAAATTATTATATGTAATTTATAGACTTTCTAATTATTATGATATTGATTATGTACATAGATTATTAATGGATTATTGTAAGAATGGAAATGCTGATATATTTACTAGAAGAGATTTAATAAGAGATATTATTGTAAGAGAGTTTAGTCCTTATGAACTTAAACTAACTATTATTGATATTGGAGGTAAGACACTAGAAGAATGTATTTCTTTAACTAAAGAAAAATATGATGATGATCAATGTGTTTTTGCTATATCTAAGTTATTACTTAATAAAGAATTAGATGGTTTTACTAGAGATAATGGTGTTAGAAATAAACTTGGACTTATTGTACCTAAAGAATGGCTTGGTTCTGTGGTTATTAGTGGATTAGATGAAAATAGTAAGAGAATGGTTGATATTATTGATAATATTTCATTAGAAAATAAAAATGTTGTTATGAAGAATATTAATAGAATTCAAAAAGAGGGTTTAAGTAATGTAATAGGAGAAATAGATGATTTAACAAAAGATATTATAGAATTATCTAAATATATATACGAATATTACATAGAAAGAATGAGAAAAGAAGAGGAGAAGAAAAGTGGTAAAAAGTACTAATAAAATTTTTACTCTTTTTTTGACATTATATTTAAATTGTGATAAAATATATTTGATTTTTGAAAAGATTTCTTTTTAATTGACAAAAGATGTATTTTTTGAGATAATTTTATTGTAGAGGTGATTAGATATGTATAATGATAGAATTACTTTGACAATGCAAGATATTTTGGAGAAAGAGTTCAAAATTGATGCTAGAGGATATAGACTTCAAGAAGTTGATAAATTTCTAGATGTTATTATTAAAGATTATAATGAATATAATAATATTATTAAGAGTCTAGAAAAAGAAAAAAGAGAATTGGCTCAAGAAAATACTGTTTTGAAAAATGAAGTAAGAAATTTAAAATCTAGTATAGAAGCTGCTAGAATAGGTGAAAAAGAAATTACTAATGTTGATTTATTAAGAAGAATATCACAACTTGAGAAAATCATATTAGGTAAAGAACAACAATAATATATCTTGGTAAATGCTGCATACTTGATATGTAGAGGAAAGTCCATGCTCGCACTATCTGCGATGATAGTAGTGTTTGTGCTTAGGGAAAAAATAACCTAAGGCAGGTAACTGACGGCTTATCTTTTATCTAAGGGTAACTATGATAAAGGATGTGTAAAAGTGCCACAGAGACGAGTCTATTTAGAAATAAGTAGAATGAAACGAGGTAAACCCCACAAGCGAGAAACCCAAATTATGGTAGGGGAATCCTAAACTAGAGAATTTGAATCTAGAGGGAATGACAATAGTCATAGATAAATATTTACCGCCTAGTAATAGGTACAGAACATGGCTTATAAGATATTATTATTATTAAGGAGTATTATGAAAAATATAGGTCTTAAATTAAAAGACAAAAGAGAAGAAAATGGTCTTTCTATTGAGGAAGTTGCTGAAGATTTGAAGATGCGACCTAGTCAAATATCTAGTATAGAGGAAGGTAAAACAGAAGATTTTAAAGATGTATTTTATTTAAAATATTTTATTAGAGATTATGCTAAATATTTAGGATTAGATAGTGAAAGAATATTAGATGAATTTAATGAATATTTATTTGATATGACTTCAAAGATTCCAATTGAATTAATAAAGGAAGCTAAAAAGGATAAAAATGAGAATAATGATACTATTTCTCCATATACCAAGGGGAGTAGTAAAATTAAAGTTCCTAAAATAATTATTGGTCTTGCTGCGATTGTTATTTTAATAGTAGTTGGATATTTTATAGTTAGTAATTATAAAGGAAATGATTTTAGTGATAATGATATTACATATAGTATAAGGAGATAGTGTGATGAATAAAGCAAATAAAATAACTATGTCAAGGGTAATAATGTCTATTATTATTATAGTTTTACTCTTGTTTCCATTTGATCAAATGGGTATTGATTTTCCTACTTATTTAATAGGTGGTAAAATATTAATTGATTTAAAATATATTATAGTGGGAGTATTATTTATAATTGCTTCATTTACTGACTTTTTAGATGGTTATATAGCAAGAAAATATAATATGGTTACTGACTTTGGTAAGATGGTTGATGCTATTAGTGATAAATTACTTACTAATTCAGTATTAATTATATTAGGCTGTAGTGGTAAAATTAGTGCCGCTATTGTAGTAGTTATTATTGCTAGAGATATAGTAGTTGATTCTATTAAAATGGTCATTGGTAATAAAGGACATGCTGTTGCTGCAATAGGAATAGCTAAAGTTAAAACTGCTACTTTGATGATTGGTATAATATTAACATTATTTTATAATTTACCATTTGAACTTATTTCACTTAGAATATCTGATTTTTTATTAGTACTTGCTGCTATTCTATCAGTTATATCTGGTGTTAAGTATTATATGATGGCTAAGCCATATTTAAAAGATAGATAATATTTATCTTTTTTTATTTTATAAAAAAATACGAACAAATGTATTAAAAAGTATTGACAAGTTAAAAAAAATATTGTACAATTATATTGTAATTAAGGAAAGTATGTTGAAAGAGAGGAAATTATGGCAAAAAATGTAGAAAAAGATACAGCATTAGAACAAGTACTTGCTGATATCGAAAAACAATTCGGAAAAGGGGCTATTATGAAACTTGGAGAGCAAGAACATAAAGAGATAGAAGTTTCTCCTAGTGGATCTCTTAGCTTAGACATTGCTCTTGGAGCAGGAGGATATCCTAAAGGAAGAATAATCGAAATTTATGGACCTGAGTCTTCGGGTAAAACTACTTTTGCACTTCACGCTATTGCAGAAGTACAAAAAAATGGTGGTAGAGCAGCTTTTATTGACGCAGAGCATTCTTTAGATCCTGTTTATGCTCATAACTTAGGAGTTAATACTGATGAATTATTGTTATCACAACCTGATACTGGTGAACAAGCTCTTGAAATTTGTGATGCTCTTGTTAAGAGTGAAGCTGTTTCTATTATAGTTATTGACTCAGTAGCGGCTTTAGTACCTCAAGCAGAAATTGATGGTGAAATGGGAGACTCACATGTTGGACTTCAAGCAAGGTTAATGAGTCAGGCTCTTAGAAAATTATCTGGTTCTATTAATAAGACTAATACTATTGTTATCTTTATTAATCAGCTAAGAGAAAAAGTAGGTATCATGTTTGGAAATCCTGAGACTACTCCTGGTGGTAAAGCACTTAAGTATTATGCTTCTGTTAGACTTGATATTAGAAGGGGAGAACAATTAAAAACTGGTTCTGATGTTATTGGAAATAAAACAACTGTTAAAGTTGTTAAAAATAAAGTAGCTCCACCATTTAAGACTGCTGTTGTGGATATTATGTATGGTGAAGGAGTATCTAAAGAAGGAGAATTACTTGATTTGGCTTCAGAAATTGGCATTGTTGAAAAAAGTGGTGCTTGGTATGCTTATAAAGGTAATAAGATAGGTCAAGGTAAAGAAAATGCTAAGTTATATTTAAAGGAAAACAAAAATATTGCTAATGAAATAGAAGAACAGGTTAGAGAACATTATGATATAATGGTAGATAAAAAGAAAAAGAAAGTAGACAAAAAGACAGAAAAAGAAGTAAAGGAATAAGATTGATATTCCTTTTTTCTTTAACATATGATAAGATATAGATGAGGGTGATTTTTTTATGAAGAAATGCTTAGTTGTTTATAATCCTAATTCTGGTAAGTATAATAAAGAAGTTACTTTACCAAAGATTGAAAAAATACTTAATGAATATGATTATTCTGTTATAATAGAAAAGACTAAATATAAGGGAGATGCCACTAGTATTGTAGCTAATATTGATAAGTGTGATCTTGTTGTTTCTATTGGTGGAGATGGTACTTTTAATGAGGTTATGACGGGTAATTTTATGAGAAAAGATAGAATTGTTTTATGTCATTTGCCTTCGGGGACTACGAATGATGTTGGTGCTATGTGGGGATATGGTAAAAATATGCTTAATAATTTAAAACTAGCCTTAAATGGAAAAGTTAAAAGAATAGATGTTTGTACTATTAATGATAAACCTTTTGTTTATTCTGCTGGTTTTGGTAAATTTATGAATATTCCTTATGAGACTCCTAGAGAGTTAAAAAAAAGAATAGGACATCTTGCATATATTAGAGAAGGGGCTAGAGATTTTTTTAGAAAAGTTAAACTATATGATATTACTTATGAAGTAGATAATGAAAAATATAGAGGATTATTCTCTTTTGCTCTTATTACTAATGCTAATAGAGTAGCGGGTATTAATAATTTTTATAAAGATATTAAACTTGATGATAATAAATTTGAAGTATTACTTTGTAATATTACTAAACTTAAAGATATTATTAAGACTTTATATTTCTTTGCTTTATATGATGCTAGTAAAATACCGGGATTTTATTTTTATCAAACTGATAATATTAAAATAAAATTTAATAGTCCTTTGAAGAAACCTTTATGTATTGATGGTGAATCTTTTGATGATATGAGTGGTAGTTATAATATTAAGATAGATCATGATGTATATGTACTTATGCCTTCAAAGAATGTTAATAATTTATTTTTTAATGATAAAAAAGAACTATAGTGAGTAAATTCATTATAGTTTCTTTTTAAATAAATTTAAATTTATGTTATAGCGAAGTTTTCTGTAAAGTAGAAAAAGTTCGCTTTATTTTCTAATGGTGGAGCTGAGGGGACTCGAACCCCTGTCCGCAAATAAAGTTATTTAACCTTCTACAAGATTATTAGGTTATCAGATTCGCAAAGTAAATAGACAACCTACAATCGTAATTACTTGCTAGTTTATAGTTGTTCGTTATGAAGTCTAAACTTAAATCATAATATAGTCTGCTTTATAAGTCCTAGCTAATTCTCACAGACAAAGAATTAGTAGAACCTGTTGCTGCCTATTGGTTAGGCATAAGCAACAGCGTTTTTATAGCTGTTTCCAGTTATGTTTAATTTTCTTCTTTACGCGAAGAGCACGTCTTGCTAATTAAATACTTATATTTTCGTCGAAGCCATAAGCAGCCCCATTACATAGTTAATTATATCAAACAGATGTTTCTTTGTCAATTTTTTTTGTTAAAATCATTGTAATATTTAAAAAATTACTGTATAATTATTTTAGAATAAATAGGAGTGAGAGTATGGATTCATATTTAGATATTAATAATAATTATTTTGGAGTAAGACATTATAAAGTACATGTAACTAAAGAAAAAATAAAACCACTTAGGTTTATTACTAGTGTTATATCATATGCTATATTTATTTGGTTATTACTAGTTGGTCTTATGCTTCTTGCTTATGTTGCGGACATTAAGATTAGAGCTGCTAAAGGGGATACATCGCCTCCTGTTTATAATGCTTATGTTGTACTTACTGGGTCAATGGTTCCTGAGATAATGCCTAAAGATGTAGTAGTTACAAAAAAGAGAGAGGCTAAAGATTTAGAAGTTGGTGATATTATTACTTTCTTATCTTCGGATCCTAGACTTTCTAATATAATTGTAACTCATAGAATTAAAGCAAAATATTATGATGCTACTACTAATAAATATACTTTCCAGACTAAGGGAGATGCTAATAATACTGCTGATTTTACTTTAGCTGAAGATACTAATATTATTGGTGAAGTTATTTTTAAGATACCTAAAATTGGATATATTCAGAGTATACTTGCTACTAAAGGTGGACTTATTATAGTTGTTTTAATTCCATGTTTAGCAATACTGTCTTATGACATTGTTAAATTAGGTAAAAATGTTAAAAATAAAGTTGTTAAGAAAAAGAGTGAAGTATCAATTGTAAGAAGGTGAAATTATGATTAGGAATAATAAATTCTTTGTTAAAAAATATGACGAAGATGAAAATAAAATAACTTTAGAAGAAGAAAGAAAATATCATAGTCCTTTTGTTCTTTTTCTTATTAAGAATGGAAGACTTTTACTTGCTATTTCTCTTCTTTTATCGGTATCAGTATTTATTATTGCTATTACTTTGATATTTGGTAATATGAAAGAATCTTCTATTGTTATGTATGAACAAAATGGTGTAGTTGTTTCTTTTGATGGAGATGATAATAGTATTGTAAATGGTACTCCTATTACTAAAGAATATGCTGAAAAAGTTTTTGATAGTAATTTAATACAAGATAATAATTTAAGAGGTGTTGTTATTAAATTAAAAGAGGTTTCTATTAAAAATGCAACTATTTCTTTTTATTCTGATAGGACTGCTATTGTAAAATATGATGATGGTAGTTATAAAAGAATATATTCAGTTAATGGTAATTATGGTATAACTGAAAGTGGAGTAATTGATTCTAAGGCTATTACTAATGATTTAAGTGGTGAATATAAGAAAAATGATAAATATAATATTAATCTTATTTATTTATCTGATGGTAGTGTTATAGTTATAAAAGATAAAGTTGAATTATTTGTTAGAAATAGTGATATTACAAGTAATGATGATGAATTCTTTACTACTTTAAGTGGTGTTAGTACTCCTATATCAAAAAAGGGAAATAAATATACATATTCAGATGGTACTATAAAAGAAAAAGATTATATAATTGTTGATGATATTAAGTATGCTAAAGTTGATGAAAAGAAAACTAAAGATAATATTAAAATTATATATTATGATAATGGATATGCTGAAATTATTTATAATAATCTTAATGTTATGGTAAAAAATAGTGAACATATTAGATATAATGATAATATTTTTGAGATTATTGATAATGATAAGAAAGATGTTATTGAAATTAAAGATATTATGGATATTAAAGATATTAAATTAGAAAATAAGAATAATACTGTGTCTAATTATATGATAGTACTTGAAGAGAGTAATAATTATGATAAGTATAAAATTAGTAAAAAATTACCTAGTAAATATATTAATTATAATATATATGTTAATGGTAATAAGATTATTAATAATGTTCTTGATAAGAAATTAGATAATACTAGTGGTATTAAAAATGGTAAAAATAATTATTTAATTTATGAGGGTAAGATTGATAAATTAAGTGAATTAACTGTTAAAGTTGGTATGTGTGTTAGTTATGAAGATATAACTAATGAGTATATGAATAGCGGTTTTGTTGGAACTATGAAAGTGTATATTGAATCTAAATAATGAAAGGAAAGAATAATTATGGATAAAGAGTTTTTTATAAAAAATAAAAAGAAAATTATTATTGTGGTTGCTGCTATTGCAGTTTCTTTGATAGGATTTTCGTTACTTAATTCTACTTATTCATTATTTTATCATGAAGAAACTTCTAAGAATACTGAAGGATATTCTACTGGTACTTTATCTATAACTGCTAGTAGTAAAGGTAGTACTATTAGTTTATCTGATGCTTTACCGGTAGAAGATAGTGTTGGTTCTACTAGTACACCTTATACTTTTACTATTACTAATACTGGTAATTTGAATTATAAGTTTAATATTAAATTATTGTCTACTGGTAGTAGTAGTACTACTATTGGTTCACAATATATTAAATTAAAAGTAGATGATGGTGGTGTTACTACTTTATCTAGTTTATCTAATGGTATTATAAAAAAAGATGTTACACTAGCTGCTGGTGATAGTATAGATATTAGTGTTAGAGTATGGCTTAGTATAAGTACTCCTAATAGTCAGATAGGTAAGACTTTTAATTCTAAGATTGTTATTGATGGACAGGCTGTTTATACTAAACAGCAGAGTACTGCTGCTAATGATACATTAAAAAGACTTAATCAACTTAATAGTTCTATTGTACTTGCTACAGATACTCCTGATTTTTCTACTGTAAGTGGTAATAATGGAGATGATGGTAATGGAAATACTAATTTAGGTGATGGTACTAAAGGAATATATAAAACTGAAGATGATCTTGGAACATCATATTACTTTAGAGGTGCAGTAGAAAATAACTATGTAAAGTTTGCAAACTTTTACTGGAGAATAATCAGAATAAATGGTGATGGAACAATTAGAATGATTTATGCTGGTACTAGTGCTCATGCTAATGGAGAATCTACAACAGATACTAGTATAGGAGATTCAATTTATAATGACAATGGTGACGATACTGCCTATGTAGGATATATGTATGGAACTGCTGGAGCATCTACTTATGCTGTTGCCCACTCAAATACAAATAATAGTACTATAAAAACATTGATAGATAATTGGTATAAAACCAATATTGTAGATAAAGGCTTTTCTAATTATGTTGCAGATGCCATATATTGTAATGATCGAAGCCTAGTACCAACAACAGATACTAATGTAAACACTATCTTTTCAAATACGACTGGTGAAGACAATACTGGATTAGGATATGGAAGTAATGCAACAGCATATGGGAGTTTTAAGAGAAATTATGTTGAACATACTCCAAGTTTAAAATGTCCAAATAATAATGACAAATTTACAACTGAAAACATAGGAAATTCAAAATTAACTTACCCAGTTGCCCTTATAACAACAGATGAAGTATCACTTGCCGGAGGACTAACAATGGATTCAGAAACAGGAAATTATGTAATGAATCTAGATTATTATTTATATAATGGTAATTATTATTGGACTATGACTCCATGGGCCTTCGTGGGCGGTGCTGCTTATGTGGATTTTGTTGATGATTCTGGTTATTTTGACATTGTCAATAATACTTATGCGGCCCGTGCTGTCATTTCTCTTAACTCTAATGCTATATCTGTAGGAAGCGGAACAATGACTGACCCATTCGTTGTTGGATAGAAAATTAGACTTGTATCTTGAATCTTTCTTTGCCTGGTGAAACCCCTTTCACCAGGTAGAGGAAATTAGAACGGTAGAGGATGAAAGAAAAGGTATGGAGGCGAAGTAGGAGGTTTGGTTATTAAACGAAGGTATATATATATATATATATATGGGGATATGCTATTTTAGTTTGGCCTTATTGTGTTTGGGCCTTCGAGGGCGGTAATGCTAATGTAGATAATGTTAATGATGATGGTAATCTTGACAATGACAATGTCAATAATACTAATGCGGCCCGTGCTGCCAATTTCCTTGTAATACATCTATAGGTTAAACTCATAATGGATTAATTTCTGTTATTAGATTGTTTGGCTTTGCTAAATCAGTTAAGAGGAAACAAGTATATTCCTTGACATTTAGTCTAAATACTTATATAGTTTTTTGAATATCGGTGTTAGTAAGGTTTTCTGAAGGAGCTGATATTTCGGAAGACTATATATTTAGTGGGAGTTTATATGGATGATATTTATATATTAAGTAATGATAAGGAATATTTGGTTTATTGTTTTGATAAAATTAAATATGAGCTTAATAAGATTGAACTTAATATTAATAATAAAAGTGGTATATATAGACTTAAGGATGGTGTAGTTTTTTTAGGATATACTTGTAATCTAACAAATAATAAATTATTTGTTAGATATGATAATAATACTATAAAGGTGATTAGAAAAAAACTTAAATATTTATATGACAATGATTTTGATTATTATTATAGGAGTATATCTAGTTATAAAGGTTATTTTATTAGATGTAATACTAATTTGTTTTTTGATAAATATTATTATTTATGTATTAATAGTAATTATGATAAGTATAGGATCATTAAAGAAAAATATAATGGATATATTATATTTATTAAAGTTAAGGATAGGTATTATACTTATGACGATGATTTATTGTATATGAATAATTTATTTGATATTATGTATTATTATTTTAGATATAGTAGGTTATTTAATATTAAAGTTAATTATGTTATATTAGATAG
>CDZH01058626.1_pt1 | contig 32033 bp, 47 predicted proteins | sample 557721 | NCBI WGS metagenome assembly CDZH01 (sample SAMEA3182062, study PRJEB8094) | gut metagenome | biome: human; feature: gut; material: Stool; isolation source: human stools | place: Canada | collected 2013-01-14 | reverse complement strand
TCTTCACTCTGTGCGACCTCTGTTAAATAATTTCTAACTGCTGCTTTTACTTCCTTGCTATTTGTTCTTCTCATTTCTTTTTACCTGTGCTATAATATAGCTACCTTTCTTTTTTTGATTGGTGGCGGTTCGTTCTTGGTAGGAGTGACCGCCTTTTTTGTTTTCTGTGCTTCATTTGATACTTGTATTATAGTAAATATAAGGCACAAAAGCAATAGGCATAATATACAAAATATAAGGCACAAAACATAATTTTACTTGTGAAATATGTATAAGGCACAAAATCGCATGAAACATTATATAAGGAAAGAAAACTTTCCCTTGACTTATAAGGCACAAAACATTATAATGATAGCAAACAGAGAAAGAGAGGTGCAGAGCATGGAACGTAAGACAACAGAAGCAACAAGGCGCGCAATCTATAGATATGATGATAAGTTTGAGCGTGTTAATTGCAGATTTGCAAAAGGCACAAAGGATCGCATAGAAAAGCTTGGATACAAGAGCGCAAACGACTTTATCAAGCTTGCAGTCGCGGAAAAGCTGGAGCATGACGAAAAAATTTTGAAATAAGGCACAAAAAACTATTGACATATAAGGCACAAAATGCTATAGTATAGACAGATCAAAGGAATAGAGCACCGAAAGGAGAAGAGAACATGATTAAATGGAAAGCAACAAGCGTGAATGGACTCGTAAAATACGAACAGGAATCAGAAAGCTTCAAAGAGCTTTTTGATGAACTGGACGAAAGGGGAATAATTAGTGATCCGGATTTTCCACTTTATGACACGGCACTTTTAGAAAAGTATGGGAAATCATTTAGCGATAATGAGTTTAAAGACGAGACTGGCGAGCTTGATTACGAAAAAGTAGATGATTTTCTGGATGGAAAGAAATTGTCTGACAAGGAACTGTATGAGTTAATACTTGCTAGGAACGGAGAAGCGTATTATCAAAAATTTATGCGCGAAAAAGAAAATCAGATTATTGAAATTGATGAATCTGATTTTGATGAAACCGGTAAATATAAGTTTTAAAAAATGCCGGTGGATAATCCACCGGCAACAGTCACGTAAATTTGAATAGGTACTAAACCTAATCTTCCAAAACTTACCTGGCTAAGAATAACATATAATAGACCAAAAGTCAAGAAAATATTTTCAAACAAGGGCAGCTTTTTCGATTGCCTTTTCTTTTTTGTCATGTCCAAAATCAACAACGTATCCGGGCATTTCTTACAAAATCTCCGAAAAACCGTAAACAAACTATAAAACTTTTCTTAAATTTTTATAAACAAGGCTAGCTGTGTTAGGTCTTTGATAAGTCCAAAAATGATAGAATAGTATCAGTTTTTGCAAAAAATCGTCTGACATAAGGCTACACAATCGTCTGACGTCGCTTTTTCAGAACTATGTTTCTCTTTCTCTCTCTTTTTCTTAATCTTTTAGATTAATAATAATACACTGTATCTAAAGTCTATAGGTTTATAGTAAGTGTATATCCGCATACGCGCGCGGCGTAAGTATATAATACCACCGTAAAAAATAAGGCTTGACTTTAATCCCGAAAATAGTGTATACCAGAATCAAAGAGATTAAACAGAACGGAGGTGTGAATATATGCAGGATGTAAAGAGTGTAGAGAATGTAGATCTTACAACCCTTATAGTGGATCTAGGTACAGTACAGATATACACATCAACTGTGCAAGACTTAATAGACAACGCTTGTATAGAATTTCACATTGACGATCTGTTAAAAGCTGGTCAAAGACAGTGGAAAGCTGTTATGCAGTATGTTGGTATGCATCTATTCCCAGATACTAAAGTATTAAAGGACAAGAGTTTAAGTCCTCTTGGTAATGCAACTATACCGACTAACTGTAACAGATATGACAGAGAGGTATTATATAAACTTTGTGATTATTATATATATATATCCAATGTTTACAGTAAGTTGGTGAGTACAGTAGCATTCAGTTATTTTTGTAATATACCCACTACAACATTTGACCTATGGAAAGATGAGGAATCAAGTTCGGTGGCTTTTAAGATTTGGCAAAAACTGCAACGATCTCGTAAGGATTGTATCCTTGATCGTGCATACGACTCCAATAGCCCTGTGGGCACTATGTTCGTGGGCAACAATGAATTCGGCATGAATCAGCCTGGAATTGGAGATAATGCCACCCAACGCAAGGCAATCACAGCGCAGGAGTTGCCAAGACTGGACGAGAAAAAGAGCCAAGAATTGCACGCAATCGACACACAATTCACAGATGTAGCGGCAAATAATATGGTTTAAATTGTGTGTGGTTATTCTACAATTCACAAATGCAGTAATATCAAGGGTTGTAGCGTTTTAACTATTCGTGAACTATTCGGAAAAGTGGAGTTAAGCGAATAGTTATACATAGGGCATATGGAATTGTGCTAAGTGTTTGAGAATGATAAACAATTCTAACAAAGCAAACAAGTCAAGAAAAGCAGAGCAAACAATGGTCCTGAATGCATGGGGAGGGGTCTGACAGAAGGACCACCGGGCAGCTACTAAGTCCCTTAAATACCTCAAAAAATAAAAAGCCACTTACAACACCCATTGACTTTCACCGTAAATAGGCTATAATAAATTTATAACAATTCACTTTCACGTTGCGAATCGCAACTACATTTCCAAAAAATTTTTAAAAATAAAAAGAGTGTTTCGGACAGGAGAATGATATATGACCGGGAATAAGTATCAGTCATTAGCCATGCGGACAAACGATCGCAAAGCAACAGGCAGAATACTTGAAAATATTTTAACGTGCGATATGAAATATATTCTACAGCAAAATTTGATCGCAGAAGACGAACAGCATCTTGATTTTGGCGGAATCTTTAATGCTTGCCTTGGACTATCCGGTGAAGTTGGAGAATTTAACGGCATAATCAAAAAATGGATTTTCCACGAGAAACAGCTTGATATTGACCACGCAAAGAAAGAAGCAGGCGATATTTGTTGGTATCTTGCAATGATTTGCGAATCCTTCGGCTGGAGCCTTGATGAGATCATGCAAATGAATGTAGACAAGCTTAAGGCGCGTTACCTAGAAGGCTTTGATACTGAAAAAGCAAATCACAGGGCGGAGGGCGATGTGTAATGACAGAGTGTAAAGAATGTTGTGGCACCTGTAAATATGGCTCATACGACAAGGTAAACGGTTACGTTTGCGTGAATGACGAAAGCGATTATGTTGCTGATTTTGTAGAATTTAACCATGTATGCGATGAATGGGAAGGAAAGAGACAATGACAGTAGTTTCACAGAAAAAAGATTTTGTGTTCGATTTCGATTCACACGTTATTGCGCAAAGGGGAGAATACATATATCTTCACATTGACGGAAGAGACGTTGAGATTGGAAAATACGAGTCGCATGAACGCGCACAAGAAGTACTTAAAGAGATGATTGAAAATAACGTCATAGAGGTTGCCTATTATATGCCGGAGGTGTAAAAGATGGATATTATCAAAGCAATTATATCAACGCTTGATTTTCTGCTGATCGTATTATTTTTAAGTTTTGCGATAGAGGGAAAAGAGGACAAAGCACAAGTTATTGGATTTATTTCACTTTCGCTATTAATTGGTTCTAACATACTTTTGATGTGGAGTTAATAGATGGTAATTTATGATTCGATATTTGGTATTTACTTTCTGCCACCAATTTTGAGCGTGGTCGAAAGAATACATATAACAAAATCAAAGGAACCGGAAAGCGCCGGAGATTTACTCAATCTGGATAGTGACGCCGAGCACCAGAGCGAGAAATCGGAGCATCCGGTATAGCTTAAGTCCGCGGGCAATGATTCTTGGCAGTTGGGCGTTGGCGCTTGAATCATGTTCGCGGACGAAAAAACATTGGGCTATCGCCAAACGGTAAGTCACAGGATTTTGATTCCTGCATTCCGGGTTCGAATCCCGGTAGCCCAGCTTGACCGTTTGCAAGTAGGCGGTCAACATATGCTTATTCATAATAAGGCATATATGAACCCATTGACGTTGTTTCAGGCATTGGGTTCTCCTTTCACCAACTAGGACGCTTTCTGTTAAGGACGGTGCGAGACCGTCCGGTTGGTCTATATCATGCGTCTATCCAACGGCACATGATCGTGTAACGCATAGCACGTAAAACATATTGCTAACCGTCTCGTGGCGGTTATGATCGGTTAGTCGAGCGGTAAGACACCACCCTTTCACGGTGGCAACACGAGTTCGAATCTCGTACCGATCATGGGCGATGTTGCCAGTACACCCCTAGTGTGTTTATTACAGAAATACAGGTGCTAATCAATATACCGGTTAAACTTAGCACAGGGAACTGGATTGAGCGGTTGCCATTCAAAAGATGGCGCCAACCGCTGACTAAAAGAAACTTGCACTTGGGGTAGTGTGGAGCAAGTAAAAAACGGAAACTGCTCAGCTATGCAGATATGGTGTAATGGTATCACAGGAGATCGCTAATCTCTCCAACGAGTAAAATCGTTGTCAAGGTTCGAGTCCTTGTATCTGCGCTCTTGCCCGAGCGAAAATCCTAGGTATGCCTTGGGTGTTGATGTGTGACGGAATAGGTAAACGGAATTGTCGTAGAGAATTGGTTGAAACCGACAACATAGATGACCAGATTGTACACTCCTGCGTGGTGCAAATCCACGCCACATCAATTCCTTATCTCCACTTAGTCTGGCACTACTGCAATAGTTCAGGTCGATGGGAGACTTATGGATGGTAGCGGTATAATTGGCAACAGAAAACCCTTCCGTGATTAGAAATTGCAGATTTGAAAACGGTTGGCATGGTTTTGGCTGACAGGGTTCGATTCCCTGTGCCGCTATTCGATGATAAAAAACATTGTGTAATATTTATATCAAACAAAAGACACGGAATCTCACGAGGATTCCGATTTTTGCTATGATTTGGGTACAAAATATGAAAAACTGCGTGAATTGCGGCGCACCGATTGAAATCGATAAAAAGGTGTGTCCTTATTGCAAAACTCCATATGATGTAAGCGGATTCAAGGCTGAAATAGGGGAAATGTTCGGAGAAATTACGATTGGTGGAAAAACAAGTAGAGTATATCTAGGAAATGTAGAACGCAATCAGCTATTAATCGAGCCATATTATGATGCAAATGGTATTTTGCATCGTGAGATTCCAAAAACAATACGCAAATTTACTTTGATTGAGGTGTGAATTATGACAAGTTGCTTGTGCTGTGGAATGCTAATACTTGACTCCGAAGTTGATAGGTGCCCTTATTGCAAATACCTATTTACACAGATTCCGGCAAGGAACGTTCCAGAAAGTCAGCCGGAGAAGGTGGAAACGGCAATATTTGAAAACGTGGTATTTAATAAAGGGGAGGGGCGGAAGAATGTGTGATTTTTTTCGGAATAAAAAGAAAATCATTGATGGTAAAGGAAATTTAGTTCTTTTTGGAGCTGAAAATAACATGATTTTCGACAATAGCGATGGAAAAGAGGTTGCAGGAGCCGTAAAAATTAATTTTTGCCCTATCTGCGGCAGAAAGTTGGTGGAATGATGAAGCGGGAAAAAGAAATTCTATGCACATGTATTAATCATGAAAATTGTCCATTAGACCCGGCTAGTTGCGGATGTTCAATAGAAACTACGACTTTTGAAGACGCTTGTATAGGTAAAAGAACATTCATTCCGGGAATCGAATGTGATAAGTGAGGGATTTATATGAAACATCAAAAAGAATGGTGTACTTGCGATAGGTGCGGTGCTGAAATTGAAAAAGGCATACTGTGCGGAAATTCCATTACAAGGAATGGCATTTTAAATACCACATACGACTTGTGCCCTAAGTGTATGGAAGATTTTGAGGAGTTTATGAGAAATGACAGTTAATATGGGAACCCAAACCTATGAAATGAGCCGCAAGCAGGCAAAAGCTATCCTTGGAACGGCTAAGGAACTTGCAAATTGCAACATATACGGCATCGAAAAAGATAATGTGGTGATTATGCTGAATGAAAAGCATGAGGACGATATGAGCCTTAAAAAAGCCGTAGGGGAGTATAAAAAGAAAGGGTTCAAGGTGCATTGGAAATGAAGATAATTAGAAATGGCGATTTGAGATACGCAAGAAAGCCTTTGCAGTTTGAGTGTAAGAATTGCAAAACCGTTTTTGAAGCGGAAAAGACTGAATATGAATATTGTGGAGATCAAAGGGAAGGCGATAACTACAAGTGTGAATGCCCATTGTGCCACAAGATGGTATATTACAATTGAAAAATATTAACCAACTATCAAAAAGACCAAGAAAAAGAAGAAATCGTAAAAGAACACGTAGTTGCAAGAATTTAAGGGGGCGATATTATGAATAAAATTGTTATGGCAACTGTAATTATTCTTGCTTTGTGCGCAATCATAATCAATCTTATAAACTGCAAATTTTATTCAGACTTTATCAGCATAAAGTGCAACAGAAGCGCGAAACACAGAAAGTATGCACGCTTAACTACTAAAGAAGTTAAGAAAAGATACTATCCAGAATGCAGATATGCAGTTGTTAGTTTTGAACTTGGCAATTATCCATTATGGATTTGTAAAGATATTGACGAAGCAAAAGAAAGGGTAAAATGCAGTTGCCAAAGGTTACATATTGTATACTTAGGGGATGTAGAATAGTTATGGAATATCGAAACACAATGCTTTGTAGTGGATATAGCCACGAACTAAAACCTTGCGAGCATATAATGAACTGTGACCTTTGTATCGGAACTTCCATTGATGCAAATGGAAATGAAGAATATGTATGTGGTCTAGGAGTAGCAGAATTTAAATGCAAAAGAGATAATCCAAACTGGAAACCTTTGACAAAGCAACAATTAATCGAATTATACAAACAAATGCCGGACAGGACAAATATAAGCATTGGAGAATTGCTCGAAGGAGCGATAATTGACGGAATTGTGGAGGGCAACAATGATGGAATTTCAATACAGAAAAATGGTACAGGAGATAGCTGACACGGTATTAGACAATGCCACAATCAACAATATTCCGTTTCGTGAATGGATTGATAATGTGAATAATGCTTATGTAAATAAAAAATGTAATCTGACTTCTTGCCGATACAACGCAGATGGCAAGTGTGCCAATGATGAGAAGAGAAAAGAATGTATTGATGTTTGCGAAAAAGTGTTATGCATGAATTGAAAGGAGATTTTATGAAGAAGAAAATTATAGCAATTGCATTAGGATTGACATTGTGCTTGGGAATGACCGGATGTACAAAAGGTAATATTGAACCTGAAAGTAGTTACTTTGCAAATAAATATATAGATTTAGTGACAATTTATAAAGACGATTACTATAATACCGAAGTTCTCTATGATAAAAATACAAAAGTAATGTATTTTGTAAAATGGAGTGGTTATCAATTTGGAATCACGCCTATCTATAATTCAGATGGAACAGTGAAATTATATGATGGATAATAGAGCATAGGAAACCGAAGTTTCCTTCGGATGATAAGAAGATAAGAGAGTACATAAATGTACTTGAAAACAGAATTGATGAATTAGAGAGATAATCAGACCAAGAAAATAGTCTTTAAATAATTTCCGAAACACTAAGAGGTGCGCACAATATTGGTGTGCTAAGAATAGCTTTTACTACTGACTACGCATATTACCGGCTAACAAACAGTTAGTCATTACATTACTTTACTTTACTTTAAGGAGCGAATACATGGAGTACCAAGGCGCAATTAAAGAAATGGAAAAAGGAATAAAAAGACTTCGAAAAGAATTAGACGAAGCCAAGTTAGGAATAAAAACATCACAGAACGAGTCTCTTATTTGTGATGATACGATGAAAATAGATATTCTTGGAACAGAATACAGAATTGAAACCCACAAAGTATCAGAGGACAGTTTCATGGAGGAAAAAAGTCTTGCAGGATATTGCGGAGAAGATAGCAAGCTGATCGTAATTGCCGACATGTCGGAAGAAAAGTACTTTCCAGATATGAACGAGAAAGAGAAAGAATCATACCGAAAAAGAACTTTAAGGCATGAAATTATCCATGCATTCTTCAATGAAAGTGGTTTATCTGATTCTTCGAATTGCTACAATGGTGCATGGGCAAAGAATGAGGAAATGGTTGATTGGCTTGCAATTCAAGCCCCGAAAATCTTTTCTACGTTCAATAAAATGAATATTTTGTAAACATGCATTACCGGCTACAGATTGATTGTAGCCGCTAACCTAAAACAGTTATAGGCAGAGGTCAAGGCACTTCTGCTTTTTGCGGAGGTGCTTTTTATTTGGCTTCAAAGCAGTTAATCAATGCAGTAAATGGATATGAAAATTACATACAGAGAAAAGGCGTTGATGAACAGGTAATAGATGCCCTTTTGAAAGCGTGCAATGTGGCAATTCGGACGGAAAAAGATGTTGACTACGGATTGACTATAACCGAAAGAACAAAGGCTTTAATCAACGAATTTACGCAGAAAAATGCGGGTGGTAGCATATGGGAACTTGAACGATATGCGCAGAATCACGACATTAAAGGCGGATACAAACTTGTGGATCAGTTCTATGAAGTCTTGCGGTTAGAAAGCTTTTATCGTTTCGAGAGCTTCATCTACTTTATGGAGCGCAAAAGAAATTGGAGCAAACGGTTTTATTATCCGCGCCGCAAGACGCTGAATATAGTCGCCAACGATCTTGAAGATTTGGAAAACCGAAAGATTAAATTTTACGGATTGTCAATGCCATCGCGTGTCGGTAAATCGACTATCTGTATTTTCTTTCTTGCGTGGGTGGCTTTGCGCAGACCAAACAGCCATAGTGCTATGGGTGGTCACTCTGGTATTTTGGCAAAAGGATTTTACAAGGAACTGATGAATCTTTTTACCACGGAAGAATATACCTTTGCGGAACTTTTTGCTTATTGGCATCCGGAATACGCAAACGCATCAATTCCGACAGACAAGAGCGCGGACGAATTTACGATCACGCTTGGAGATCCGGACAGATTTGCAACCGTAACGTGCCGTGGTATTGATGGAACATGGACAGGAGCGGTCGATGTTTCAAAAGACGGATATTTGTATGTCGATGACTTGGTTCGCGATCGTGAGCATTCATTAAGCCCTACTCGAATGGAAAACACATACCAAGAGTACCTAAACAAGATGGTTGACCGTAAAAATGACGGTGCAAGAGAATTGATGGTTGGTACTCTTTGGAATGTTTTAGATCCATTAGAGCGCATGAGAAAGCAATATGAGCATGATCCGCAATACCGGTTCCGTAAGATTCCGGCACTTAATGAAAATGACGAAAGCAATTTCGCATATGAAATCAACGGATTTTCCACGGAATACTACAGAGATATGAGAGATAAGCTTGACAATGCCGAATGGATGGCTAAGTTTATGCAGCAACCATATGTCCGCGAAGGATTGCTTTATACAGATTTAAGATTATTTAATGGAATCCTACCGGATGGAGATTTCCGGCGCATCGGAGTTGTGGATGTCGCCTGGGGCGGCGGCGATAGCTTGTCAATGCCGATAGGGGCAGAATATGAAAACGGAGATGTTTATATTTACGATTGGGTATTCAACAAAGGCACGAAAGAGGTAACAATCCCTCTTGTTGTTGGACGAATTATCGGGAATGAGATTCGGCAGACAAGATTTGAGGGAAATACCGGAGGAGATCTGTATTGCCAATATGTAGATGAAAAGTTGCAGGAACAGGACTATAAATGCTCATGCACAAGTAGAAAAGCACCAAATAAGGTTGAAAAGTTATCGAAGATCATAGCATATTCCGGGGATGTTAAGAGAAAATTCATATTTCTTGATACGCACCGACCGACGCAGGAACAAATGAAGAAAGATTCAGATCTTGGAGTAACAAGATATTACAGAAATGACGAATATCAAGCGGCGATGGATGAACTTTCTATGTTTGTAAGTATTGGCGGTAATGAACACGACGATGCCGCAGACGGTTTAACCCAGCTTGAAATGTTTATAGAGAACCCAAACAATACCGCAAAGGTAGAAGCGGCAGTAAACCCATTTAGGAGGTATTAGGATATGACAACAGACAAATATCTTTCACAAATAAATAGATGTGATCATGTTATCAAAAACAAAATGTCTGAAATTCAAAAACTTTCCAATATGGCAACTTCCATTTCCGTATCTCCCAAAGAGGTTGATGTGCAGTCTTCCGGCGATCCGGACAAAATGGGAAGTGCTGTTGCTAAAATTGCAGACCTGCAGAACGAGATAAAAGAACTTGTGTGCGAATTCGTGGATAAACGCCGGGTTATTATCGGGCAGATTGACAGTATGGAAAATACAGATGTGTATATTGTCCTGTATGCGCACTATGTTGATAATAAGGACTGGAATTTAATTTCTGTAGAAATGGGATATTCCTACAGAAATATCATGAACCTCCGAAAGAAGGCTATTCGGGAGTTTGAGAAGAAATTCGGCGGGATTTATCTTGGAAAGAGTGCATAAAAGTGCACAATAGTTCACACTCTTTCACAACATTTCCTAAAACTTGCATGGTATACTAAAAGAGTAGAAAAACAAAATCCTACAACCCCAAAAGCATATAACCCGTAAAAGACACTGTCAGAAATGGCGGTGTTTTTTATTTACAAGAAAGAGACTTATATGGAAAAAGTAACTATATATTGCCCGGATTGTGGAAGAATTGCCGGACATTATGATGGGAGATCTACGATAGATCATCCGTGTAAATGTAAAAAATGCAATCATATTGTGATTTATCGCGTGGCAACAGGCAAAATTGAAACAAAGCCGATACCAAAACGCGCTTGCAGTAGTGGAGTTTTATTTATATGAAGAACACACAGTATTTTCACGACCTTGTAAAAGGCAGATATGGAAGAAAAATTGCATATGCTAACGTAGAACAGATTACGGCAGACAATATCAGAAATGTTGTCGGAAACTGCATTGGTGCATTTTATTTCAACAAGACAGTCATTCGGTATCTGTGGAACTACTATAAGGGCGATCAGCCTGTATTGTACCGAACAAAGGTACAGAATGCGGATATAACCAACAAGGTGCCTGAAAACCATGCCTATGAGATTGTTCAATTCAAGGTTGGTCAGACTTACGGTGAGCCAATTCAGCTTATCAGCAGGAAAGATGATGACCGGATAAATAATGCGGTTGATGAATTTAACGATTATCTGGCCGATGCTAATAAGCAGGAAAAGGACATTAAGGCAGGGGAGTGGCAATCAGCAACCGGAACGTCATTTAAGGCGGTGCAGATTACAAAAAATGGAGATATACCATTCAGAATCGTTGCACCAACACCAATGAATACGTTTGTTATCTACAGCCGTTCCACAGAAGAACCACTTTTAGCAATCCAAGAGCTTAAGGATGCCGATGGACAGATGTATAAACTCTGCTATACGGACTCTTACGAATGCAAGATTGTGAACGGAGAGGTTCGAAATTGGAAACTGCATGGCTTTGGCGGAATCCCGATTGTTGAGTTTCCGAACAACCATGAGCGCATTTCTGATATTGAGCTTGTGATCGGACTATTGGATGCAATCAATACAATGCAGTCAAACCGAATGGATGGTGTTGAGCAGTTTGTTCAGTTTTGGATAAAGTTTGTAAATTGCGACATTGACCCGGAAACCTTTGAAAAAATGAAGATTTCCCATGCGCTGACGGTAAAATCCAACAATAAGCAGAATAAATCAGATGTTGACATTATGACACAAGAGTTGAATCAGACAGAGTGCCAGGTTGCAAAGGATGATTTATGGGATAATGCACAGTCCATTCTTGCCATACCGAATAAGAACAACAATAATTCCGGTGGAGATACACAGGGGGCGGTTGAGCTTAGAAACGGATGGGACTTCTCAAAGTCAAGAGCCAAACTGAAAGACCCAATTGTAAAGTCGGCTGAAAAAAGACTTGCGAAAGTTGTTTTGAATGTGATTCGTATACAGGATCACGATTTGGGATTGAGTTTGCGGGACTTTGATGTTCAGATTAACCATAGCCCGCAAGACAATATGTACACCAAGTCGCAGACATTATATCAGCTTTTACAAGCTGGTATTCATCCGCTTGTGGCAATTAAATCTGTCGGGCTTTGGGGAGATGCAGAAAAGACATTCCTGTTGTCAAAGCCATACTTGGATAATCTGTGGAAAACCATTGATGATGTAGAAGCACAGGAACAAAAAGCACAAGAGTTGATAAATAAAATGAATACAGATGGCACACAGAGCCAGACAAACAAAGATAAGACAGTCACCGAGTAATCGGCGGCTGTTTTTATTTTATAAAAATTCGCAAAGTTGTGAGCGTAAAAATCAACAATGTCGTTCGGTGTCGTTGCACCGTATAAAAATTCGTATGACATATCGGAGGTAATGAATGAAGAGAGAAGATCTGATTGCTATGGGATTAAGCGAGGAAAACGCAGACAAGATCATGGCAGATTACGGAAGTTCCGTACAGAGAGCCAAAGCAAAGGTTGACGAGTACAAGACAAAGGCTGACAAAGCTGAAGAGTTGCAGAAGCAGCTCGATGATATCGAACAGGGAAAGCTCACGGAAGTCGAGCAGGCAAATAAGAACCTCGAAAAAGCCAATGCGAGAATCGCGGAACTTGAAAAAGCGCAGGCAATAGCCACGCAGAGAGCCAATGCCGCATCTAAATTTAATGTTACCGCAGAGCAGGCAGCACAAATCGTAAAAGACGATGGCAGTTTTGATTATGACGTTCTTGGAAAGATTATCTCTGAAAAAGAGACCGCCGCAGCGCAAGCCAAGGAACAGGAGATTGCAAATGGCAGTACGAATCCGGGCGGTGGCACGGCTGGCGGTAATAAAGACAACGAAAAGACAGCGGATGTCGAGAATGCTGAAAAGATTACTTTTGGAAGCAATTCGGCTACTGCAGAAGAAAAAAATCATTATGTAATTTAGGAGGTAAAAATCATGGGTAAGCCTATTGAAAGAGATTTTACTCAAGAACTTGGTATTTTAAAACATTTCCCTTATTTGGGAGCCGCTTGTATTGTTCCGCAGACAATGGTAACAAGCGCAGACGCAAACGGAAGAAAGATCGTAAAAGGTGGAACACCATTTCCATCCAACGATGAAAGCTGTGTCGGATATCTGCTTAATGATGTTGACGTAACGATGGGGGATGCACCGGGAACTTACGTTTACGCGGGCGATATCGACAATGCGAAACTTACAAAGAACGGAGTAACTGTTGAGGAAACGGCAAAAGCCAAAACCCCAAGAGTTACTTTTTTTGATTAAAGAAAGAGGTGTAAATTATGGCATTACCATTAGCAGAAGCATTTACCGCAAGAAGTCTCGGTGTAATGTGGAATAACTATGAAAAGACTTTAGGTTCTCAACCTTATCTCGGCAGACAGAAATTTGGTACAAGAAAGCAGGAGAGCCTTGACCTTAGATTTATTAAGGGAAAGAGCGGTCTTCCGGTTTCACTGAAAGCATCTAACTTTGATGCACAGGCAGAGTTGAGAGATGTTGGCGGTTTCTCTGATATCCAAAACGAGATGCCTTTCTATCGTGAGTCCTACATGGTAACAGAGAGAGAGGAGCAGGAATACGACAATTACAGAAATGCAGAGAACACTTCTCTTGCAAATGATGTACTTCGTGAGATCAGCAAAAAGCCTATGATGCTGATCGAGGGCGCGAGAGTCGTACCAGAGAGACAGATTTGGAGCTTGCTTGCACCGGCTGACGGTGTACCGAAGATTGATGTAAATATCGGAAAGAAGAAGTACACAGTCGAGTACACCTCAGATGCTGGCGAAGCACACAAGAAAGATCACTTTGTTGAGATTTCAGGTGAAGCCGATAAGTGGAACGTTCCGGCAACGGCAACACCGCTTGATGATCTTATCGAGACAAGACGTAACTTTGCTAAGAAAACCGGATATTCTCTTACAAGATTCAGTATGAACACAGAGACATGGGAAATGGTATTAAAGGCAGAGGATACAAAGAAACAGGTTCTCGGTATTACTGCATACACAGGCGGTATTCGTTTACAGCAGTCGCAGGTAACTGAATATCTGCGCGGCTACGGAATTGAGATCGAGGTATACGATAAGTTATACGTTGATCCGGCTGACGGTCAGACAAAATACTTTATTCCAACAGGAATTGTATCTTGTCAGTGTGCCGGAGTTTATCTTGGTGACTATGTATTTGGAAAGACACCGGAAGAAAGAAGCGGAAGTCTTACAGACGGAAACCTTTCTATCGTAGAAACCGGTATTTCTGTTTACACATATGCTACAAACCATCCAATCAATACTCACTGCGTAGTATCCATGATCGGACTTCCAACATTTGAGGGAATGGACAGCGTTGTTGTAATGAAAGTTATGTAGGAGGTGATCCAGCGTGGTAGCAACACACACAATTAAATGTGGTGGAAAATGGTACAAGGCAGGAGAAAAAATGCCGGAGAGTAATTCTCCGGTATCTTCCGTTGGGTATACAAAGACCGAAATCAACAGAATGAGTACCGCAGACTTGCAAAAACTTGCCACGGAGCAGGGGATTGAAAACGCACAAGCGACAAGCGGTGCGGAACTGAAAGAAATTATGATTGCAAAGTTTAAATTGTAGGAGATCGCTTATGTCATACACGCTTGTCGAACAAGTAAAAATTCGTTTAAAACAATTTCATATAGAAGAGGTAGAGGACGAAACGACCGGAGAAAAGTCCGATAAAGTTGTGTTTGATGAAAAAGAATGTAACCCTTTGATTGAACAGCTTTTAGAGCAGGCAAGGAAAGAGATTATCAGCAGACGGAACTATCCGGACACATACACGCAAGACCAGATTGACAGTGATGTTAAGAACTATGAAAACATTATGGTCAATTTGGCAGTGTACGACCGGTCGCAGGCAGGAGAAGCATACATGGCAAGTTTCTCCGAAAACGGTGTGAGCCGTACATGGAAAGACCGTGAAAGCCTTTTTGTTGGAGTGTTTCCGTTTGTAAAAGCAATGTGATTAAAGAAGATTGAGCGTGACCATTATGGTTGCAGGCGGCGCACATTAAGCGGTGGTGGACAGTGTGCCAAAAGGAGATTCAAATGAAAAGTATTTTGATTCAAACTTATCTTGTGGCACTTCCGATAGTGCTTGGATATATAGTTTGGCTTCTTAAACAGCAAAAGAAAAGCAGGGATGCGAACAGTAAAGGAACAATGCTTCTTTTGCGCGTCCAACTTATTGAATACCATGCAAAGTACACCAGAATAGGAGAAATACCGTCATATGCCTATCAGAACTTCTGTGAGATGTATGATGCGTATCATGCGTTAGGTGGAAACGGAATGGTCACGAAAATGAAACATGAGATTGAAGAGATTCATATAGGGAAAGGAGATAAAAGCCATGAGGAATTGGAAGGATTGGACTAAGAAAGCCGGAATCCGAGCAATCAAGACTGTTGCACAGGCGGCTATTGCAGGAATTGGAACGGCGGCATTTATGGGTGCTGTGGATTGGAAATATGTTCTTTCTGCATCAGTCCTTGCCGGGGTGTTATCGCTTCTGACAAGTGTTGCCGGAATCCCGGAGGAAAACACCAATGCTTGACATTAACAAGCAGGAAATGAAATATTCGCAATCCGGTCAGAGGGTATTCATCCCACAAACTGACGAAAATGGAGATATTGTCTATGAAGGGTACAAGGATTCCGATGGGAACTTTGTACCTTATTTAGATTCCGAAGGCAACAAGATTCCAAAAGGCGAGGAAGTTGAAGGGTTTTCAGAACCTACGACATTCAAAGCCAATATCAGCAATAAGTTGTCAGAAGCCCTTGTGAAAGAATTTGGAATTGATGATAGCACATCATACTGTCAGCTTGTCACGGATAAAGGATATTTGCCACTGAAAGCCGGCGATGTGGTGTGGAAACGTTCGGAAGTCAAACGCACTGATGATGGACTTGTGGATTCAGAAACCGCAGACTACATCGTAAAAGGCGTTGCGGATGAAGGACTGACCACGGATTTGTTTTTGCTTCGGAAAAATATTAAGTAGGTGATTGCGTGGCAAAGAAAACTATTTCAATGACATTATCCTCTAAATCCATACAAGACGCCATAAAGGAGTTAGAAAAGTACCGCAATAGTTTACAGGCTAAATGCGATTTACTTGTTTCTAGGCTTGCACAGATAGGTCAGACGGTGGCAATACAACACATATCGGAATCACCATTAGGAAACACGATAACGGTAAGGGTAGATAAAGCACCGCAGTTAATGACCTCGAACGCGATTCTCATTGCGACCGGAAAAACGGTAACGGCAGAAGATAGAGAACCATTCTATACTTTGTTGGCGGTAGAGTTTGGAGCCGGTATTTTTTATAATTCCGCAGAGAACCCCAAAGCACCGGAACTTGGATTCGGTGTCGGCACGTATCCTGGGCAAATACACGCTTTTGAAGATGGTTGGTACTATTGGGACGATAAGACCGAAACATGGCGTTATACCCACGGTATCAAAGCCACAATGCCTATGTATAATGCGGAACAACGGATTATTCAACAGTATGTAAAGATTGCAAGGGAGGTATTCGGTGGAAAATGAGTTAAATAGTTGGGCACTTGATTTTGAAGATACCTTATGTTCCCTTTTGAAATCATACACGGAAAGCAAGGTGAAAGGAATTAAAGTGACGCAAGATGAAGAATCGGGTGGCACCGCAACATTCCCGACGCTTTTAGTCAGACAAATCGGGGGCACAGAAGACGGACGAACCAATGAAGCAAAGACAATCAATGCAATTCGCCCAACATTTCAAATCACAATTACAAACAAAGGTTCAAGAAAAGCAACTAAGGACATCGCAGCATATGCGGTGTCTTTTTTTAAGCAACAAATGTTTGAGGTATCAAATGTAATCCCAACAATTTCCAAGCAAGTGCGAACGGTTACATTCCGCGCAACTCGCGTAATTGGAAACATTGAGCATTTAGATCAGCTATAAGCAGAAAGGAAGTAGAAAATATGGCATCAACAAGTTATAGAACGCGTGTCATTGTAAAAGAGCACACGGAAAAACAGGCTGACTTTGCAGGAACATATAATCTTTTGGTTGCGGCTAAGTCAGTTCCAAGTCCTGCATCACCGCCAAACACGGTTGAGTCAACCACAATGGAGGATGATCAGCAGACCTTTGAAAAAGGAATTAAGACTTCTGATTCAAGAGAAATCACAGGAAACCTTGAAAAAGAATATCTTTCAAAGGTGGATGGATATGGAGATAAAAAACTTGATATTATCCATCTGTACGGAACGGACGGTATTGGCGGTGTAGCGAAGTACGCATATGTAGGAACCGCAACGGCTACACCAAACGATGTAGGTGGAAACGATGAAATCCTTGAAATGACGGTAACAGTTATTCCAAGTACAGCATCAGAGCTTGTTACAGATAAGCTGAAAGTCGTTGATAACAACGATGGAACATTCACTGTAACAGTGGTGGGGTAAAAAGCCTATCGGACGAGCAATCGACCGCACCGGTAGGCGAGGATGAACGGTCGATCGCAGAACTTGAAGCAATAAGATAAGCAACAATGGGGCGGTGGCAACACTGCCCCTTGCCAATTAGGGCAGAAAGGCAAGGTAAAACATGAAAGTTAAATTAGGCGGAAAAGAATATACAATTCAGTTTGCAACAAGACCATCGTTAAAATCACATATCTTACAGGATATTATGAAGACACAGGACATGGAAGATATTTCCTCTATGGAAGATATTCTTCTTGAAACGCTTCCTAAGACACTTCTTGTGGGATTGCAGATGCATCACAATGAAGAATTTGGATATGATTACAAAACAAACAAGGGCTACGATGAGCAGCTTGAGAAGGTGTCCAACATTCTCTATGATGCGATTGATACAAACGAGGTTAACTGCATGGATTTATTTGCTGATATGCAGAAGGAAATGATGACAAACGGTTTTTTAGCGCAGATGATGGAGTCGTTGGAGAGAGCACAGAAGCAGGAGAAGGAGAAGAAAAAGACCCCATCCAAAGCGAAAGCCAAGAATTAACATGGGAATATTACGTTGCGGAAATCCGTCCGTTTTACCTTATGGCAACGAAAGGCTACGGATTTTCCGTTGATGATATAGATATGATGAATCCAGAGTTGCTTAAGCCTTATGTGGATGCATATAAGGCAGAATGGAAGCAACGCGACATGGAAATGTATATGTGGTTTGGCAGATATGCAACATCAGCACTTGTGACAGCAATAGATGCTACATTCGGTAAGGGTAATAGTAAGTACGTGAAAGAAACTTGCTATGATTCCATCGAAAAGCATAATACGGACGATCCCGATGCGGAGATACGAGAAATGCTTAAGGCAGAAGAAGCATGGGCGGCTGAATCAAGGAAATCACATTTACCAAAGCCAAAGATAGTTTAAGAAAAGAGGTATTGCTATGGCAGTAATTATCGGAAGTGCTAGGCACGATGAACACGGGAACTGCTATTCTGGTGGAAAGGCCGGAGATCAGACCGGACAGGAAGTGTCTACACAGAAGTTTTACAACCATTCTAAGGGATGGAATGTGTTAAGAGCAAAAGATAACAAGGTTGCGGAGAAGTTAGCTGAAGCTATGAAGATTGCGTGTGACAATAACAATATCGGCTACGATCAATCGGAACGCTACGGAGTCATTAAGCATGGAATTAACACAAAGGTTAAGACGGAATGCGATTGTTCTTCTCTTGTACGCGCTTGTATTATCTATGCATCTGGCAAGGATGTGGGGGATTTCAATACATCAAATGAACGTTCAGTGATTCTGAAATCCGGCTTATTTAAAGACGTAGGCTCTTATAAACAGGGAGACACACTTTACAACGGAGATATTCTTGTGACACGCACAAAAGGACATACAGTGATTGTTGTAGGTGGTGCAAAGAAAAGCAAAGGAAAGTATTATCCGAAATATACCGGAAATTCCGGTTCAATCGCAGAAGCATTAAAAGCGGTTGGGGAAGATGATGTATCGAAAGAACATCGCGCGGAAATCGCAAAAAAGAACGGATTTTCCAATTTTAAGTTTACATCAGAGGAAAATTCAAAAATGCTGTCTCTTCTGAAAAAGGGAAAACTGAAAAAGTAATTCAAGGGCGGTAGGGGTCAAATCCTACCGCCTTTTTCTAAAACTAAATAAAGGAGGTGTAACTGTTGGAATTAGAAACCTTAGAAATAAAAATCCAAGCGCAGGCACAACAGGCAAGCGGTCAGATAGACGCGCTTGTGACAAGGCTTGGGAGATTATCTTCCGCGCTTTCAGGGCTTAACACCGGAAATCTGAATAGCCTTTCCACAGGAGTAAACCGACTTGCAGGGGCAATGACGGCAATGCGTGGAATTGATACACGGACTTTTTCTGCGGTTGCAAGAAATATAAGCAAATTAGGCTCTATCAACAGCAGACAGATTAATGCTGCGGCTGGTTCTATGCGTCAGATTTCCAATGCATTAAAAGGGATTTCTGGAATGTCAGCATCTGTTAAGGGTCTGACCGAACTTGCATCTGCAATCAAACAGCTTGGCTACCAGAGTTCCACCAAGGCGATTGAAAATATTCCGAAACTTGCAGTTGCTATGCGACAGCTTATGTCCGAACTGTCGAAAGCCCCTAGAGTAAGCCAGAATATTATTGACATGACAAACGCACTTGCAAGGTTAGCAAGAACAGGTGGAGCGGCAGGAACAGCGGCAAAGAGTATAACAAGCTCATTTAGTGGATTTAGTTCAAGTGCATCCATGGTAACAAAGAAGTCATTTTCCCTTGCGTCAGCAATCGGAAAAGTGTATGCAACTTACTGGACTTTGTTCCGAGGATTTAGGCTACTTGGAGATGCTATTGACATATCATCCTCACTGACAGAGGTTGAGAACGTTGTAAGGCAGACATTCGGGCAGTATGAAAGCCTAATTAACAATTTCGCAAAAACATCAATTGAAAAATTTGGTATGTCCGAATTGTCTGCGAAACAGTTCGCAAGCCGTTTCCAAGCCATGGGAACAGCCCTTGATATTCCGCAAGGGCAGATGGCAAAAATGTCTATCCGGTTGACAGAATTAGCCGGAGATATGGCATCATTCTACGATGTGAGCCAAGAAGATATTGCCAAGAGTTTGCAATCTGTATTTTCCGGTACTACGGCACCTATGCGGCGTTATGGTATCGACTTGACACAGGCAACATTAAAGGAATGGGCATTAAAGCAAGGACTTGATGCGAACATTTCCTCAATGACGCAGGCTCAAAAAGCCATGTTGCGTTATCAGTATGTGCTTGCGCATACAACCAATATTACCGGAGACTTTGCCAGAACAGCCGATAAACGAAACTTTTGTTTCATGTGTCGCGCGGCATAGCAATATGTCGATGAAAAATCGGGTAAAATCGGTGAAGGCTAAGTTGACTTAGCACGAACATTTTTGTATAATATGTTTGAGGTGATTTAATGCGAACATATTATATCTACAAAGCAACAAATAAAATAAACGGAAAATCTTATGTCGGTCAAACTTGTGATTTTCATAGCAGAGTGTGGCAACATCAAAGGTGCTACGAAAAAGAAGATTGCGACTTTCATAGAGCAATTAAAGAATTCGGGTTTGACAACTTCTCATGGGAAATCATCGAAACGTGTGAAAGCGAAGATGGAGCCTGTGAGTTGGAAAAGTATTACATTGAAAAATTTAACACCTATCGAGATGGCTATAATATGACCAAAGGTGGGAAAGGCGCGCCGTATCATAACGCCAGGGCAGTTGTTTTGCTGACGCTTGACGGACGGTACATTAAGCGTTATGATAGTGCAATGGATGCAGAAATTGACGGATTTAATAATACGGATGTTCTGCTTAATTGTAAAGGAAAAAGGCGGCAGACAAAGGGCTATATGTTCATGTTTGAGGATGAGTATGAATCAAACGGAGCGAAAACCTATAGAAAGCCGGAACCTAACGGAATGAGAAGCATTATTCAATGTGATATGGAAGGAAATTTTATACAGAAATTTAAAAGTTTGCAGGAGGCGGCTAGGATTACCGGAGCAAATAGAACAACTATTTCCGGTGTGCTTTCAAATACCTATAAGTCGGCAAATGGATATATTTTTGTATACGAAGAAGATTTTCCAATAAAAGATTTGAGCATCTATAAAAAGCGCAAAAAAGGAAGAAAAATTGCGCAAGTGGATGCGAAAACCAGAGAGATTATAAGAGTGTTCGATAGAATATCCGAAGCAGGGGAATCTCTTGGAGTTAATTACAAAGCAATACATAATGTAATTGACCAAGAGGGGCGAACTGCTTATGGTTATAAGTGGATAAGTCAATAAGCTAATACCGAGATAAGGCTATAAAATAAAAGTTATAGCACATTGTAGAGCGTAGGGATTGAACCTATGCTCTTTTCTTATGGAAAGAGTGTAGAATATAATATCCCCAAGAGTATCCGACAGCCACAATGCTGTGGTTGAAAATGTACGCCGAACTTATGGGAAACCATAAGAAGTAGAGGATAAAAAGCCTTTACGATAACATATTGACATGGCATAACCAGATAACCATGCTTAGAGAGAACTTCAAAGCACTTGGAGCGGTTGTTGGTAGTGGTTTAATCAATGCATTTAAGCCATTTATCAAGGTACTTAATTCAGTTCTGCAAAAGGTTATTGCTTTTGCAGAGATGGTAACAAATGCTTTAGGTTCTATCTTCGGATGGAAGTATGAAGCAAGCAAAGGGGCAGGAATCAGCGGTCTTGCTGATGATATTGGAAGCGCATCTGACGGCATGGACGATTTAAGTAATGCCGCAGGAAGCGCAGGGAAAAACACAGGTGGTATCGCAAAAAATGCCAAGAAAGCAAAAAAGGAAATCCAACAGGCAACTCGTGCATTTGATGAATTAAAGGTTATTTCAAAGCAGAGTAAAGATAATACTTCCGGTTCTGGAAGTGGTGGAAGTGGTGGCGGTTCTGGTTCCGGCGGTTCTGGTGGTGGGGATACCGGAAAACTAGTTCAGACCGACACGATTTTTAAGAAATTCAAAAGCGACATCAAAGACCTTGAAGGACTTGGAAAAGCAATCTCCGGCGCTCTTATCAATGCAATGCGAGGCATCGAGTGGGATAAGGTATACGCCAAAGCGTCCGGCTTTGGTAGTGGACTTGCAAAATTCCTTAATGGACTATTTGAGGGTCAGAAAGGTACAACGCTTTTCGGAGAAACCGGAAGGCTGATAGCTAATTCATTAAATACAGTGCTTCATGGATTGGATTCGTTTGGCACGACATTTAATTGGAAACAATTTGGAAATTCAATCGCAGACGGAATAAACAAGTTTTTCCAAAACTTTGACTTTGCATTATTGGCTAAAACGCTTAATTCGTGGGCGCAGGGCGCGTTTGATACAGTTACGACAGCATTAAGTAAAATTTCTTGGAAGGATATTTGGAACGGAGCAAAGGAGTTTTTAAGCAACTTAGATGCAGAGACGGTTGCAATTATCATCGGTGCAGTAACAATCAAGAAAATCGGAAAAGTTATATTTGGTGCAGGTATTTTAAGCAAGCTCGGATTGTTAATTAAGGGCGGAATAGTCAGTGCAATCGTTTCTGCACTTGGAGCAGAAAAAGGAACTTCAATAGGAGCGGCACTTTTTGGCGCAATTAAGCGCGGAATCTCCGGATTTGTTACCAAAATAGGACTTGTTATTGAAGGACTATTTAGCGGAATGAATTTTAGTGAAGCTCTTGCGAGTGTATTTGGTGGTTCTGCTTCTACTATATCGTCAGTTGCATCAGCTATCGGAGGAATAGTTTCCGTTGTAACAGGAGCGTTTACGGCAATATATAATTTTGTGCAAATGCTTAAAAATGGATTTAGCTGGTTAAACGAAGCGTTGATGGTTGTTGGAGTTGCAATAACAACAATCGGTGTAATAATTTTAGCACCAATAGAGGGCATTGGAATTGCGATAGCTGCTCTTGTAGGGGCAATCGTTGCGTCTGTTGCTACAATAACTGTTTTGGTCAAGGAACATTGGGAAGAAATCAAAGGAATATTTTCAAAGGTTGGAGAGTGGTTTAATACTAATGTGATTAAGCCAATAAGCGGTTTTTTTAAGGGATTATGGGAATCTGTTTCCGGTTTTTTCTCTTCTTTATGGAAAGATATATCCGGTGTATGGAAAACAGTTTCTGGATGGTTCAATACTAATGTTATAACTCCTATTGTTTCATTTTTCCAAGGATTTTCGAAAAGAGTCGGTCAAATCTTTCAAGGATTGTGGATTATTGTCAAGGCTGTATGGATTGTTGTTTCTGATTGGTTTAAATCAAAGGTAATAGAGCCAATAAAGAAGAATTTTGAATTATTGAAATCGGCAGTATCAACCGCATTTAAGGTTCTATGGACAACTGTGAAATCGGTATGGACGGTGGTTTCCGGTTGGTTTAAGGAGCATGTTACAACACCTATTAAGAATGCTTTTAGTTCAGCAAAAGAATCTATTCAGAAAGCATTTAGCTCGGCAAAGACAGCGATAACCGGTGTGTGGAATAGTGTTTCTAGTTGGTTTAAAGAACATGTAACCACCCCGATAAAAAATGCTTTCTCGAAGATGAAAGAAAGTGTAGCTGGAATATTCGGCAATTTATGGAAGAGCGTAAAAAGTGGTGTTTCCGGGGCGATGAACAGTGTAATTGCAAGAATTGAAAGCGCAATAAACTCACTGATACGCGGAGTAAATAAAGTGCTAAGCGGATTTAATAACGTTGTGTCGGTTGCTGCTAAAGTAGCAGGAGTTGATTGGAGCGGCGTTGATCTTGTTAAGGAAGTGAAACTTCCTAGAGTAAAGGCATATGCAACAGGCGGATTCATGGACAAATACAGTATCGCAAAAGTTGGAGAAAACGGCATACCGGAGATTATGGGAACGGTAGGAGGAAAACCAGCCGTTGCCGGAGGACAGGAGATTACCGGAATCAAAGATGCTATCAATTCAACATCTGCGCAAGAGGTTTCCTTACTACGACAACAAAATCAGTTATTACAAGCTATTTTACAGAAAAATTTCGGAATTACTACAAACGACATAGGAAAAGCCGCAAGGGATTATGGTAGAGAACATTACAATCGAACCGGAGACAATGTATATGTTTTTTAGTGACTTCTATAATTGAACGTGATATAATTCTAAATAAATCATATCACAAGAAAGGAGTCATTATGAGAAACACAAAAAAATTATTAGTAGCGATTGGGTTGGCATTTGCCGTTTTGGTTTCGTCTATGCCAATCCAAAATGCAGATGGGAAACAGATTGTTGCGCAGGCGGCAACTATCAAATTAAGCAGAAAGACTATTAATCTGAAGGTTGGAGAAACGGCAAATCTAAAGGTTAGCGGGACAAAGAAAAAGGTCAAGTGGAGTAGTGGAAATAAGTATGTTGTTTCCGTAACTAAGAAAGGCAAAGTTTTAGCGGTTGGAGAAGGAACGGCATATGTAAAGGCGAAAATAGGAAAGAAAAGTCTTTCATGTAAAGTTACCGTTGCTTCTTCTTTTAATGCAAGCCAAGCAAAGAAAAATATTTCCATAGAATACCAAGACACAGGATGCGGCGTTGTTGTTATATTAAAGAATAATAACAAAATGACTGTTAATTTGGACGCAAAACTTGTATACTACAAAAACGGTAAAATGCTGGATAGCAAGAGCGACAGCAATTGTGCGTTTGAATCTGGAAGAGAATGTGCTTTGTATTTCAGCGCCCCTACAGATTCAGATTATAATGATGTTGCATATGATGACTATAAAATGTCCATAAGCGTTGATGAAGCAACAAACACAGTGTGCGATGCTAAAGGGATAGAGATTAAATCAAATATTGGGGCTGATAATGTTACTGTTGACGCAATCAACAAATCCGGAAAAGATTTTTCTTTTGTTATAGTTTCGTGTGTAATGTATGATGCGTTTGGAAATGCAATAGGATATGATTATAATTATGCAGAATGCAAAAACAAAGAAGACACCGATTATTTATCGTTTGATTTTCCGTTCGATTCAAATTATGACACTATTTACCCGAGTAGTTATAAAATATATGTAAATTCTGCTTATACATATACTTGGTTGCAGTAAAGATTAAAAAATGAATGACACTTAAGCCGTGGAAACACGGCTTATTTTAATTCCAAAATCGGATTGACACAAAATCAAAAATAGTCTATCCTTATTACTAAGGAAACAACCTTATCCGTGAAGATGCGGATTACTTACTCGAACGCCATACTGTACGAAAGAGGAAACCAATGTGATTTCACAACCGGTTTCCTCTTTTTTATTCAGATAAAAATGTATGGAGGTAGACACGAATGAAAAAATCACAACTTATGCTTAAGATTCAAAACAGCATTGAGGTATTTGAGAATCCAATATTCGGACAGATTAGAATGACCATGGTAGATGATGAACCATGGTTTGTTGGAAAGGATATATGCGAAGTATTTGGAGATACGAATTACAGAAGAAGCCTTTCAAATATTGATGATTCTGATAAGGGTGTGTCACAAATTGATACTCCCGGTGGAAAACAAAGAATGACGGTTGTTAATGAAAGCGGTTTGTATTCCTTGCTCTTTCAGATGCAACCACAGAAAGCAAAGGGTGTGTCACAAAACGACTCCCTTATAAACGAAAGAAAAGAAAAACTTCATAAGTTCAAACGTTGGGTAACATCCGAGGTACTCCCTACAATACGTAAAACAGGTGGGTATGTCAATAATGATGAATTATTTATTTCTACTTACCTGCCATATGCAGATGAAAACACTAAGCTGATATTTTCCCAGACATTAAAAACTGTTAGGGAGCAGAATGAAACCATTAAAAGACAGCAGAAAGAAATCATCCATAAGGAAGATGTTATTATCGGACTCGTTGATGATATTGACTTGGCAACCAAGAGACAGCGGATAACACAGATTGTCCGTTTTGGTGCCGATGGAAAGTATCAAGAACGCTATTCGTTGCTTTATGGAGAATTTGAAAGGAAATATCACTGCAACCTTAAATCAAGGATGGAAGGGTGCGCACTCAAACCAAAAGTAAGAAACAAGATGGATTATATCGACAGGGAAATGGGAATGATTCCGCAGTTGTACGAAATCGCTTGCAAACTTTTTGAAAACGATGTAGAAAAGCTGAAATCTGAATGGGAATCAGTAGTAGCTTAAAATTTAATCAAATGGATAGCATCTACCAAACGGTAGGTGCTATTTTTATACCCATTTTTAGGAGGTAAACGATGGGATATGGCGGATATTTAGTAAAGTTTGGCAATTATACCATACCGAACAGTTTAATAAAGCAGGACACGTTTAGTTCCTATGTAAATATGCAGGACAAAGACCCTTGGACGGATGAAAACGGATATGAGCATCGTGATGCCGTGGAACTGAAAGCCTTAAAGGTTGAGTTTGAAACCAAAGCCATGCTGACCGAAAAGCAGTTTGATGATTTTTGGAAGAATATTGAAAAGAACTATACCAAGGCAAAAGAGCGCGGTGGCTATATCACGGCATATGTGCCGGAAAAACGCGGATATGTGACACAGTACGGATATATCGCTGACATTCAGCCTACGTTCTATTCTGTGGCACATGGGAAGATTAAGTACGACCCAATCAAATTTTCGTTTGTAGGTGGTGTATATGATAAATAGCAATTTGAAAGAAAAGTATTGGGATTCCTCGACAGATAAGCAGATGGTCATATCTGTTGTTGGAACGAACCAGAAGATAGACAATTCGATGCTTGAAATCGGTACGTTTGCGCTTGAAGAAAGTCTTTGTTCGGAGTCTGAATTAAAGTTTGGAGCGTGCGAAGCGAATTGCGTAAAATTCACAGCGCGGAACACCGCAGGAAACATTATTGGAAAGACAATCTCTATCGAAGAAACAATTGACGGAGATAGCGAAAATCCGATGCCATACGGAGTTTTTAAGGTGGCATCCGATGTTCCTACGGCTGACCGTACAAAACGGCAGATTACGGCATATGACGCGATGTACGACATTATCAATACGGATGTAAAATCTTGGTATGCAGGACTTAGCTTTCCAATGACACTTAAGCAGTTCCGCGATAGCTTCTTTGCACATCTTGGAATTGCGCAAGTTGAAACAAGCCTTGTCAATGATTCCATGACGGTCAATAAGACGATTGTAGCCACACAGACGGACGATTCAAGCGCGGTAACAGAAGAGTCCGCTATCAGCGGAAAAACGGTTGTGACGGCAATCTGTGAGATTAACGGATGCTTTGGAAATATCAACCGAGAGGGCAAGTTTGAGTATGTCTTTCTGAAAGCAATCACAAGCGCACTTTATCCGGCAGAAGATTTATTTCCGGCAGACAACGTATTTCCGTCTGACGCAAACACAGAGTCCATGACCGGACACTACATCACGTTTGATTATGAGGACTTCCAAAGTAAGGCAATCACACAGCTTGAAATCAAGACAAGCAATGATAATGCCGGTGCTATTGTTGGAACTGCCGGAAACAACTATTCGATTACAGGAAATTTTCTTGTATCAGATAAAACCGGAGCGGAGCTGGAACAGATTGCAAATAACCTGTTGCCGATTATGAAACAGGCGGCATACACACCGATTAAAAGTTGCACTTGTGTCGGCAATCCATGTCTGACACTTGGCGAACCCATCCGGTTCAATACCACAAGAGAAATTGTTGAAACGTACCTATTGCAACGCACTTTAACCGGGGTGCAAAGTAAGAGAGATTCAATCTCGGCACAGGGCACACAGACACACTCTGCAAAGGTTAACTCTATCAGAGACACGATTGAAAGTGTGGAAAGACGTACCGGAAAGTTAGAGAGGAACGCAGACCATCTTCAATCCGCGTATGAGGATTTAGAAGACCAGACAAATACCAAGTTTGAGCAGACCGCGAAAAACATTTCCGCAGAAGTCAATCGTGCACAAAAAGCGGAAGGGCAATTAGACGCATCCCTGGAATTGAAGTTAGGTAGAGATGAAAACGACCAAGTCGTTTCGATGATTAATGCCAGTGCCGACCAAATCGTGTTGCGAGGAAACAGATTGATTGTAGAGTGTAACAATTTCGAGCTGGACGCTCTTGGACGAGCGCATATAGTAGACTCTCTGCTTTTTGACAGTGGCGATGCATATGGGGTAGAGATATTAGGGCATGACGGAAGAAATAATGCGCTATTGCAGAATGTTATGTTGGACTTGTCATCTGTTACTGACGCAAATGGAGATGCCATAGGGGATCATGCGAGTACGGCAGATTATGCAACAACCGCAGGAAGCGCAACAACCGCAGAAAGCGCAGAGAGGGCGAGGGAGTGCGTAAATGCATCAATCGCATATTATTTACAAGGCATTGGAATAAGTGATTATATACATATTTCCGGCAACGGAAATTTAATTCCAAGCTCTAGTTCTGTGTACTGTGGAACTAACCCCAACCCATTTGCCGGAGGGTATTCTTCCGGTGGTTGGAAAACAACGTCTGACCGTAGAAAGAAAAAAGATTTCAGAAAATTGTTAGAGGACGATAGGTTCGAAAGATTTTTCGAGTTGCTACAACCGATGAAATATCGGCTCATAGAAAATGACGATAAAATGCATATTGGATTTGTTGCACAGGATGTTGAACAGGCAATGAAATGTTGTGGCATATCTGAAAATGAGTTTTACGGACTAGAGCATGCAGTATTTTCCGAAAAAGATTTTGAATCTAATGAGGAATGGGAAAAATTTTTAGAGCAAAATGGTGGCGCAAATGATATGTATACGCTGTGCTACCAAGAGTTTATCGCTTTAAATACTGCCATGATACAGAAATTGCAGAACAGGTGTAACGATTTTGAACGCAGACTATCCGCGTTAGAAAGGAAGTGAGCAGATGGCATATCAGAAAATCTATAGCCGTGAGCATTGGGAGAATTTCCCAAGTGAAAAAACCGCAATCAATCGAGATAGGCTGAACAACATAGAGGGTGGCATTGATGCAATCGACGATCGTGTGTGCGCACTCGATACCACAAAAGTTGACTTGACCAAAGCTAACGAACTTGTAAAGGAAATCCTTTGGGATGAATCCAACGGAACGCTGACGGTCGTTAAGATGAACGGTTCCAAGGCGGTCATTGATACCAAACTTGAAAAGTTGGCGGTCAACTTCAAGTACAATCCGCAGACGCAACAGCTGATTATTACACTTGATGATGGCACCACTCAGAAAGTTGATTTGTCTGCGCTGATTACAGAATATGAATTTCTTGATTCCGATACGATCGCTTTTGAACTTACATCTGACGGAAAAGTCAAGGCGATAGTGAAAGAGGGAAGTATCCAAGAAAGGCATCTGCGTCCGGATTATCTTGCAGATATTAAAGTGGAATCTTCCAAGGCTGTAAATTCTGCAACTAATGCAAAAACATCCGAAACCAACGCGGAAAAATCCGCCACAGATGCCAAGGACAGCGCAGACCGAGCGCAGGAAATTGAAAACGAGATTAACAAGAAACTCACAATGACAGAATTTGATGTGAATGAGGATGGGGAGTTGATTTACACGGACAATGCGGCATATAACTTTTTCGTTGACAATGACGGAAATTTGAATTGGGAGGTGGCTTAAATGGCTATAGCAGGAAGAGTAGCAATTGTGCCAAAAGGCGATTGGAGCGCAGATGCTACATATAAGAGATTGGATGCAGTGACATATAACAATACACTGTATTTTGCGAAAAAAGAAGTTCCGGCAGGAACGGCAACGAGCAATACAGAGTATTGGTCGAAATCGATTGTGGGTGGTGCTGGTGGTGTTGCTACGGCTGATGAAGCCGGTGTGGTAAAGCCAGCAGATGGACTTACAGTTGCGGAAGATGGAACCCTTAAGGTCAGCATTGATGGAACAACACTCACAATGGATCAGGTCAACAATGTTATCAAGTTGGCTGACACTTTAAAAGATAAAATCAATGGTGCGTTCCCAGCTGCAAACTTAATCAACAACCTTACCACTACAGAAGCGGGATTCGGGCTGGATGCCCGACAGGGAAAGGCTTTGGATGATAAAATCACTGAAATAAACGGCAGTTTAAAAAATGTCGCTACTAAAAATGATATAAGTGCATTAAACCCATCTGCTGGCATTAAACTATACACTGATTTTTCCATCGGCAGATTGGGTATGGGTTGGTATAGATTTGCAGAAATTATTTTTAACTCCGAAGCTGGTGCTGAAGGTGCAGGTTCAAATTTTATAGAAATTTTAATAAACCAAATATGGAACAGTCAAGTTGGGTGTTTTCACAAAGTAAAAATAGTTCTTGTACATTCTGACAAAGCCAAAATTTCTAGTTCAGGTATTGGAACACTTAATTTAGCAAAAGTTAGAGTTGTTAGAAAATCTAATATTTTGTATTTTGATGTATTCAGTAAAGGGTATGATAATGGAACATATACATTGTTGAATATTCCAATGACCAAAATTATTATCTCTGCAAAAGCCTATAGTAAGTGCAAAATTGTCCCTGAAACATCTGATGGGGAAGTAATTGTGTGCAGTGTTGATCTTGCAAACAATATATAAATATGGTTTATCATAAATGCATTAAGTAATTGTTACCCATTCGGTAGAATTATTTTTGACCCCTACTATATATTTTATTGTCCCAGTATGTTATTCGCAATTGCCGTTGATATTTGCTATAGCTTTTATGCCCCAAAAATAACCCACTACCATCGTTTATGATCGCAAAATAGCAAATACTATTATAGCCAGTTAGTTCATCATCAAGTAGGTCGAAACGTTCAAGAAAAAATATTTTAAAGTGATTTAAACTGCCGTTTAAGAAAATATATCGAACAAATATTCGAACGTAACTTATAAACCATTTTTATCATAGAAAGGAATAAAAAATTATGGATAAAATAATTTTGAAAAACAAAACAGAATTTGAAATTGCCGAAGGAGCGAGTCTCGGCAATATTCAGATTCAGTCGAAAGACTTTGATGGAATCAAGTCAATCACAGATGCCTTCTCGGAAGAGAACATCTCAAAGGTCACATTTACACACAATGATCAGATTTCCGGTGAGTATGAGGATCTTAAGTATGAAGGATTCTCATATGTGCCAAATAAGGGCAAGGATGGCACAGAAGATGGTACATATACAGTAACCGTTAATCTGAGAACAAAGACGGAAATGGAAAAAGCCATTGATGAACTGAAAGCCGGGCATGAAGCAAATGCCGGAGCAATTCAGGATCTTGCAGATATGGTAGCAGGAGGTGAAGCATAATGGTTAAATTTTATGTAAGACGTATTCTGGTAGACAAGAAAATGACGATTGATGAAGTGCCGATGCGTTGGCGCGCAAAAGTGCAAGAAGAGATTGAGAAACAGCTCTCCGCTTCTTTGCAATGACATTTCCTGTCGAAACTTGCGACCGAAAATCCTTGAAATCATGCATATTGCAGTGATACTATGGACTTGTCCGAAAGGACACTTCAAGTTCTGGCATGGGTGGGGTTTGGCATGGCTCCGCCCATAATTGGGGATTGACTATGCCGAACATACGTTCTGTAATTGCTTTGTTGGTACATAATAGTTTGTGATTGGAGGTTTTATGGTAGGAGAAGTAAAAACAAAAAAGACTTACAAAGAAGAAATTATAACTATGATAAAAGAAATTGAAGATTATAAGATTTTACGAATTTTGCATGAATTTGTAAAAGCTGGTTTAAAAGAAGAAAAAGCAGGGCGTTGAAC
>CDZH01062610.1_pt1 | contig 32200 bp, 32 predicted proteins | sample 557721 | NCBI WGS metagenome assembly CDZH01 (sample SAMEA3182062, study PRJEB8094) | gut metagenome | biome: human; feature: gut; material: Stool; isolation source: human stools | place: Canada | collected 2013-01-14 | reverse complement strand
ATTCTACACACTGTCTTTTGAACTTATAGCTGTATTTCATTAAAATACCCCCAATACTGGGTGTCCAGTATTGGGGGTACATATCAGTTCCTTGCACCGGCTATTTTTTATGTGGTTTAAAGGTGTTGGATAGCTTTACTTACTCTGTAATCTGCTTTGTGCTATAATTAAAAATAGCAGGAAAAAATTTATATATAAAGCGTTTGTTGATAGGAGAGTAACTATGGCTACAGTAAAAACACAGGCGCACTGCCTGCTGGCCGGTGCAGCAGCTGCCGCTGTCTGCGCTTGGCCTTGGGCGCAGGGCAGTTTGGCGGCTGATTTTATACATCATACGGCATTGGCTGCGACGATTGGCGGCTTGGCAGATTGGTGGGGTGTGACGGCCCTGTTTAAGCGTCCGCTCGGTATCAATGCGCCCGGCACGGATGTACTGCGCAATAATTATGAGCGCCTGACAACAGGTTTGGCGGATTTCGTGAGCAATGACCTGCTGACGGCGGAAAATGTTATGCAGGCTGTCGGCAGGGAAAATTTTGCCAAGCTGCTGTTGGCACATTTTGCGCAGCAGCAGAATGTGGAGCGCCTGTGGCAGATGGTACGTCCGTTGGCGCAGCATGCGCTGCGCTCGCTCAATACCGGGCGGGCAGAACAGCTTTTGCTTTCGGAGCTGCCTAAGTATATTACCAGCCTGCGTATTCCGGAGATTCTGGCGGACGCGCTGCAGAAGGCTGTGGCCAACGGCAGCTTTAACGGTATTTGGCAGCTGCTGACGCAGGAGGCCAAGCAGATTCTGCATAAGCCGGAATTTACCGCGTTGCTGGAAGGCCTGACGCAGATGGCGGAGGAAGAATATAATAAGGACAGTCTGTTGCGCAATTTATTTGTGAGCGGACAGGCGGCTAAGCTGGCACCGCTTTTTGTGCAGGAGCTGGAAAAGGCTTTGGATGCCTTGGCTGATCCTGACAGTGAGCTGCGGCGGCAGATTGATAACTGGCTGCTGGCACGCATGGAGGATTATCGTCATGATATTGCTTTTGCGGACTGGCTCAACAGCAAGCTGTCACAGCTGGCAACAGCGAAGGCACTGGCTTTTAAGGAGCTGTTGCAAACGCAGGACGTAGATATTTTATTGACTCTGATGCAAAAGAGGCTGCAGCTGCTGGCTGACAGCGAGGCGGAGCAAAGCCGGGTGGACGGTGCGTTGAAGGAGCTGCTGCTGCAGGCCTTGGCAATGCAGCATGATACGGTATATGATTTGGTTTTGGCTAAGCTGCATAGCTATGACAGGGATGTATTGATTGCGAAAATGGAGCAGCGCGTGGGCAATGATTTGCAAAATATCCGCAAGAGTGGCACCTGTATCGGCGGTTTGATGGGAGCCGTGCTGTTTTGTATTGCGACATTGGCAGAAAGGCTGGTGGGGTAGGATGAATAGCCTGAAAAAACATTGGACATATGCAGACAGTGCTTTTCTTGCTTCCAGTGCAATCTATCTGCTTTTCTTATATCTCAGGCTGCATTATGACGGGCTGTACATGGGACACTTCGGCGAGCTTAAGTGGGATTGGCTGATTTTGGGTTACTATATGGCGGAAGCGGCGCTGATTGGCAGCTTTGCGGATTGGTTTGCCGTGACTGCTGTGTTTAAGGTGCCCTGGATATGCCGTCTGCTGCCGTTTATGGCCAAGCATACGGCGATTTTGCCGCGTAGCAGAGAGGGTTTTGTGCGTGGCTGCGGTCAAATGGTACAGCAGGAGTTTTTGACGAAAAAGGCCTTGCTGCTGCAAAAAAAGCAGCTGGTAATTCTGGATAAATTTATAGTTTATCTGGAAAAGCCGGAGAACAAGGCGCGTTTGCAGGGGTTGCTGACCAATTTTGCCGAAGGCGTTCTGCATAAGCTAGATACGCAGGCTTTAAGCAGGCAGCTTGAGGGTAAAATAAAAACAGCCTTAGCTGACGTAGAAGCCAACGAACAGCTTGATAAGCTGTTTAAAGCCTTGGCTGCACAGCGTAGGGATGAGCAATGTTACGAATGGCTGCTGCAGCAGCTGGTAGCACTAGCAGAATCTCCTGCCATCAGAGAGCGTGTTCGCCGAGAGCTGCAAAAGCAGGTTGAAAAGCGTGGCAGTGAAGGTTTGTGGAGCAGTCTTAAGCTGTGGGCTGCCAAAAAGCTGGATGTTGTTAATGTTGATGATGCAACAGATGCCATTTGCCGTGCCTTGGTGGCAACGGCTCACCGTCTGCAGGATGATGAGCAGTGGCGCTGTTGGCTGTATGCACAGCTGCAGCGTGTTGCAGGCAGTGTTTACGGTACAGAGGCGTGGCGTGAGCTGGTGCAGTCACTGCAGAATCGTGCTTTGCATGATATTTCTCTGCAGTCTGCCTTGAAGCAGCTTTTGGATAATATGATTAAGGCTCTGTGCCGTCCGCTTGCACAGAAAGGCGGCGCAGCAGCGCAGCCGACGATTCTGCTGCAGGCTGTGCAAGAGGCGTTGGCAACTATTGAAACGGATTTACGTTCCGACGCACAGTTTAAGGCTAAGGCAGAGGTGTATCTGCAGCATATACTTGGCTTAGGCCTGTTGCAGGCTCAGACAATGCTGGGCGATATTGTGGAGCGAATTTTGCAGGCAATGGCCGATGAACGTTTGACGGAGATGGTACGCAGTAAGGTTGATACCGATATGCAGCGTATTCGTCTTAATGGTACAGTTATGGGTGCCTTCTTGGGAGCAATTTTCTATCTGCTGAAATGTGCATGGTAGGGAAGGTCGTCGATAAAGCACCGTATGCATTGTCACGAATGCCTTGACGTAGCAGTAGTACGCCGGCGGCATCCGTTCCTCGCCTCCGGCGCTTTCTTACTGGCCTTTGAGTTTGCGGATAAACACCGTGTGCAATGCCACGAATACCATTTTTATGTTCTAACAAAACAGAAAGTCTGATGATAAGCACTAAATGCATTATCATCAGACTTTTTTTTTGAGTGCAAATAAAAAAGCTCCAAGCCAAAGGCTTGAAGCTGATAAGCATAAATGGAGCGGGTAACGAGAATCGAACTCGCGACACTCAGCTTGGGAAGCTGATGTTCTACCGCTGAACTATACCCGCAGATGAAAATACCATAACGCTATTATATACTATAACAGGTAAAGTTGCAAGTATGAGGCAGTGCCGAGGGATTGGCAACGAGCAATTGTAGTTGTCAGAAAAACTTTAAATTTTTTTCGAGAATACTGTATACAAAATACAAAAAAGTGCTATAATAGATAGCAGATGAGGGAAAAACCCCACAGGCTGTAAAAATACAGCATCAAAAAAATAAAAAGTGCGAATGCATGGAGGTGAGTTACTATGTTTAGTGCCGCTGGTGTTAGCTTAGTTTTCTTAGGCGTCCTGACTGTTATGTGCATTTTTGAATAATTGTAATGAGGGAACGCCTCTTACCACGCTTTGAGCTGTGGGCAGAGGCGTTTTTATTTTGCTTGTAATTCTGTTTTGTTAAGCTAAGCCCTTGCGGTGGCTGTCATCCCAGCCTACCAGGTCCTTAATAACCTCGGAGGCAATAATCAGTCCTGCTACCGAAGGTGTGAAGGCATTGCTGCCAGGCAGCGCACGGCGTTTGGGTGCTTCTGCATGACATTCGCTTTCTACTTCCTCGTTTATAGGTAAGAGTGGCAGCTCCTGTGAATAAACAACCTTTAGTTTTTTAATGTTGTTTTTCTTCATGGCCTGGCGCATAACACGTGCCAAGGGGTCAACCTTGGTTTTATAGATATCTGCTATCTCAAACATGGTAGGATTAACCTTGTTGCCTGCTCCCATGCTGCTGATAACCGGTACGCCTGCTGCCTTGGCTGCAAGTACGATAGCAATTTTGGCTGCCACGGTATCTACGGCATCGACAACGTAATCATATTGCGAGAAATCAAATTCGTGCTGATTTTCCGGTAAAAAGAAGCATTGGCGGCAATTTACCTTGGCATAGGGATTGATGCTCGCAATACGTTTGGCCATGACTTCAACCTTAGGCTGGCCGACAGTATCAAGGGTAGCGATAATCTGACGGTTGAGATTGGTGAGAGCAACGGTATCGTTATCAATGAGGTCAAAGCTGCCGACACCGCTGCGGGCAAGTGCTTCAACTGTATAACCGCCTACGCCGCCAATACCGAAAACAGCGACATGGGCGTTCTGCAGACGCGTAATTGCTTCGCTGCCGAAGAGCAGCTCTGTACGTGAAAATTGGTTAAGCATATGAATCTCCTTGCGTGGTATTTATTGGTTTGGATATTGGTAGCTTAAGCTGCTAAGCTGATTTCTACCTTTACACCGTCCTTAAGATCTTCTGGCTTCTGGTCTGAAGTAACAGTGATTTTAGTGCCGTCAATGCTGCTTATCTTACCGCTGAAGGGAGCAGGTGTTTCGGCGGCCTTAATGCTTACCGGCATACCTGCCTTAAGCTCCTTTGCTTGCGCTGCACTGACATTTAGCGTTATACTGCAGCTGTCTACAGCCTTGATGTGCAGGATTACCTGATCCTTTTGTACGGTGGCGTTGTTGGCAGCCTGCAAATCGGTAATGATGCCGGTGCAGGGGCTGTTGCCTTCATTTTTTTCCTGCTGTGCCATTGCAGCTGCCTGTTGTGCTTTGAGCTGGACAATGAGCTTTTGCTGTGCGTCGATTTCTGCCGGAGAAGCTGGCTTGAAGCTGACGCTTACGCTGCTTGCTGCCTGCAGCTGTGCGATAGCGCGCTGCAGCTCGTCCTGGGCAGCCTGTGCCTGATTGCGTGAAACTGCCCCCTGCGCCAGCAGACTGTTCATCTTAGCGGCCTTTTGCTGTGCCGCCGCTACGTTGGCCTGTGCCAGAGAGGTGTCAGCAACTGGTGCTGCCGTCGGCGTGCCCTGCTGCATACGCTTTAAATCTGCTTCGGCCTTGGCAACCTGCGTTGCCAGGTCCTTAACTTGCTTATCCAGCTTTGCGTCACCGATAGCAAAAAGCGGCTGGCCCTTGCTGATGCGCTCGCCCTTTTCGCTGATAATACCTATGAGCTTGCCTGCTGTCGGAGCCTTGACTGCATAGGTGGGGATGCTGATTGTGCCGCTGCCAAGACTGTTATCAGCCTTTTGCAGACTGCAGCCGCTCAGGCTGAAGGCTGTGAGGCAGACGGCTGCCATACAACATAATATTTTTAATATCTTCATAGTAGATTCCTCGTTTCCTTGAAGTTAAAAGCCTATTGTACTTGTATATTATAGCGTAAGTTTGTGGCATTTGCATGACATTTTGCATAATTAGCTAGCTAAAAATTAAAAAGCTGCTGCCTCCGGCGTGAATGCCGAAAGCAACAGCTTTAATTGTATAGGTCAGATTTTATTTCTCAATCAGTGCCATACCAGCTTCGAGAGCCTTGGTATTAGCTTCTTCGGTTCCTTTCGGAACACGGTTCAGTACAGCCTTGAGAATTGCTTCTTTGGAAACGCATTTGGTGAGTGCAACTACTGCGCCCAGAGCAACGATGTTCGCAAACAGTGTCTTGCCGCAAACAGTGTTGGCAGTATGGGTGATAGGCAGGTCAACGCGTTGGCCGTACTTGCCGGGAACATCAGTTACGAAAAGAGTATCGGTGATAACGGTGGTATGCTCATCGCAGTCGGCAATGAATTTGTTGGCAGCCTCCTGGCTCATTACCAGCAGAGTATCCGGGCAGATAACACGGCTGAAATAAATAGGCTCGTCGCTGATGATAGCCTCGGCCTTGGAGGAGCCGCCGCGGGCTTCCGGACCGTAGGATTGGGATTGTACAGCCAGCTTGTCGTCTAAGAGGGCAGCTTCGGCTAAAATAATACCTGCAGTGATCAGACCCTGACCACCGGTACCGGAGAAACGAAAGCTATGTCTCATAATTATTTACCCTCCTGTGCACGTTGAATAATTTGGTCATATGCCTTGGTGTATTCCATAACGTCGTTGTTTTCGTAGAGAACGCCGATGGGGAATTTGCCGGCAGCGATTGCTTCTGCCTTCTTCTCTTCATCCATGCGGTCCCAAACAGCCTTCATAACGCCATGGTCACGCTGCCAAGCCATCATCTGAGCAGGTCCGCCCATCTTGTTCTGACGGCCGAAGGAAATCGGGCAAGCGCTTACTGCTTCGATGATAGAGAAGCCTTTGTGAGCAATGCCTTTAGCGATAACATCAACCAGTACGGGAACATGGTAGGTGGTTGCGCGTGCTACATAGGTTGCGCCGGCAGCCTTTGCCAGGTCGAGCAGATTGAAGCTCGGTTCAACAGTGTAGTACGGAGCGGTGGTTGCTTTGGAATGAATCGGGGTCATCGGAGAATATTGACCGCCGGTCATGCCGTAAATGCTGTTGTTGAAAACAACCAGAGTCAAATCAATATTGCGGCGTGCTGCATGAATCAAGTGGTTGCCGCCGATAGCGGTGCAGTCACCGTCACCGCTGCAAACGATAACATTCAGTGCAGGGTTAGCCATTTTTACACCGGTAGCAATCGGCAGAGCACGGCCGTGCAGAGTATTGGCGGTGTTGAAGTCCAGATAACCGGAGGAACGGCTGGAGCAGCCGATGCCGCTGATTACTGCAACGTCGTCTTTTGCCAGACCTTGCTTATCAATTGCTTTTACAATGGCGCCGGTGATAACGCCGTTGCCGCAGCCGGGGCACCAGATGTGAGGCAGACGGCCCGGGCGGAAATATTTATTGATTAAATTTTCCATTTCACTCATCGTTTTTTCTCCTCTCATCCGTTAGGCCATAGCCTTTTTGATTTCAGCTAACAGTTCGGCCGGAGTAGCAGATTCGTTATCGTATTTAGCGTACAGGCTTACAGGAACCTTGCCTGCTACCGCACGTTCAACTTCCAGAACGTACTGACCGCAGTTCAGCTCGTGTACGAGGATGCCTTTAACCTTGCCTGCCAGCTCCTGCATTTGCTTTTCAGCAAACGGCCAGATAGTAATCGGGCGGACGAAGCCAACCTTCAGGCCTTCCTTGCGTGCCATATCAACTGCTTCATAAGCAGTGCGGGCAGCACCGCCGAAGGCTACAACAGCAAATTCGGCATCTTCCATACGATAGTTTTCTACTTGTACGATGTCGTCTAAGTTATCTTCTAATTTAGTGCGCAGACGGTCCTGAGAGGTGCGGGTTGCTTCGCCGGTGCCTTTCGGGAAACCGGTTTCGTCATGTACCAGACCGGATACGTGCCAGCGGTAACCGCTGCCGAAGTCTGCCATAGCAGGAACCTTGGAGCCTTCCTCGCAGCCGTAAGCCAGATAATCTTCGGGTGCGCAGGTCGGGCGCTTGCGTTCTGCCTGCGGAATTTCATCATAGTTGTCGGGAAGCTCGATTTTTTCACGCATATGGCCGATAACCTCGTCCATCAGGAGAATAACCGGGCAACGATATTTTTCGCTCAATGCTACTGCACGCAAAGTCAGGTCAAAGCATTCGGGAACACTGGACGGAGAAACGGTAATCAGCCAGTGGTCACCGTGGGTGCCCCAGCGGGTTTGCATAACCTCGCCCTGTGCGGGGGAGGTCGGTTGGCCGGTTGCGGGGCCTACACGCTGTACGTTAACAATAACGCAGGGGATTTCAGCACTGCAGGCGAGGCCGAGCATTTCCTGTTTCAGGGAGAAGCCCGGGCCGCTGGTTGCGGTCATAGCTTTTTTACCGGCCATAGATGCACCGATAACAGTGCCGAGACCGGCGATTTCGTCTTCAGTCTGCATAAATTTACCGCCAACCTGCGGCAGACGCAGAGCTAATTGTTCAGCAATTTCGGTAGAAGGGGTGATCGGATAACCGCCGTAAAATTTTACACCGGCAGCAATCGCACCCTCAACAACCGCTTGGTTACCTTGTAACAGCAGGATTCTTGACATGGGTTAACTCACTCCTTTTTATTTATCTACAAAGATAGCATAGTCGGGGCAACGCATTTCGCATTGTCCGCATTTGATGCAATTTTCTTCAGCGACGGCTTCGACTTTGCCGACTTCGCTGACTGCCAGAACTTTTTTCGGGCAGAAGGCCGCACAAATACCACAGCCCTTGCAACGCTTAGTAATTATTTTTAAGCTCATATGGTCTCCTCCTTATGATACCTTGTTTAAAGTAACAGCATGCGATAGCTTCACTCTATATTATAGCAAAAACAGCATTGAAAAACAGTACCTCTGTAAGCGTTTTACTATTTTATTTTTTAAGCAATAAGTCATATTATAGTTTATGATAAAAATACTGTAATTGCAGATAGAAATCTTTTGACCAATTAGGATTTCTTGCATGAAAAAGTATAATAAAATATATTTCTGTGAAGGAGAATATTTATGCTAGGAGGTTTTACGCCGATGGTAGATTCGGCGCAAAGTAAAAATAACCGTATTTTGCAAGTAGCAGCTGAAGGCCTGATGAAAAAAAACGTGGTGCCGGAAAGCTGCAGCAAGCTCGTCTTTATTAAAATGAGGTTACAAAATAATTCTATCTTTGTTGTGTATGGGCAGCCATGCCAATAAAAAATTTTGCAAATCACGGCACACCTTGCGCGGAAGAGTGTTTTTTAGACTTGTAATATACATGTTCTGACCGCTTACTTCAGCATCGAGCATCTTCCATCTGATATCAGGATGTCTATGCATTGCAGCAATGTAGTCATAGCCTAGATAGATTACGTTGCTTTCCTTTACTAAATCCAGAGCAACGTCAATATCGGTGATTTCCGCAAAAATATCTACATTCAGACCATTACCAAGAATATATTTTTCCATATTGTCGCGAAAACAACGGAAGGATCGTCCTTTACTGATAATTTTTTGATTATGAAGATCCTGATAGCTGAGTCTTTCTTTAGCAGCTAAAGGGTGGTCAGCAGAAAGTGCTATGCAATAATGCGTATAAAATATGGGTGTAAGTGTAAAATTTGTGTTGTCCAACGGATCTGTAGTAATAGCGAAATCTGCATTGCGGGCAAGCAAGGCGTTGAGAGCGGCCTCATCGGTGCTTTCGATAATGCTGAGAATAATATTCGGATATAATTTGCGAAAGTCAAAGAAAAATTCTGCTGTTAAATATTTTACAATGTTATCAAGCGCGTAGATGGTGATAACATTTTCTTTTTGCTTTGCCAAGGTGTTCAGGCCTGTTATGTAGTTATATTCATCGAGCAACTTTTTGGCATGGGGGAATAATGCTTCGGCAAAATCCGTTGGCTCTAAGCCTTTGGATGAGCGTAAGAATAAGTCTGCGCCTAATTCCTGTTCCAACTCACGAATTGTTTTACTTATTCCTTGGCGAGACACGAAAAGCTTTTCTGCTGTTCGTTGGATATTTTTTGTTGCATAGGCTGTGATAAAATATTGTAATTGCTTTGGCTGCATTGCTTTTTCACCTCAATCTTATTTTACCGCAACTTATTGGTTGCGGTAAAGAACTAAGTTTTTTCTTTTGCTGCAGTGAATTTACATCTATAATAAAATAAAAATTAAAGGAGGAACAAAATGAAAATCAAACAAATTCGCAGTGCGACGAATAAAATTTTTTATGGTGGCAAAACTTTTCTTTTAGATCCTTGGCTTGTGGAGCAATATGGTTTAGGTTGTTTCGATAGTATTCCGGGAAATCCTTACATGGCTGTTGACCCGGTAAAGGCGAAAATACCAATGCCGCTTTTTGCTTTGCCGGAAACTGTAGAAAGCATTTTAAGTGGAGTTGATGCTTATATTATAACGCATCTGCACCCTGATCATATAGATATCAATATGCAGAAGGGCACTTTTGGTGATATTTTGGAGCATGATAAGCCAATTTTTGTGCAAAATGAAGATGATGCGCAGGCCTTAAAAGCTTCAGGTTTTCAGGATGTACGCATCCTGAAAAATGATGGGGTTAAGTTTGCAGATATAACCTTATATAAAACGCCAGCTTTGCATGGCACGATAAAGCCATCATCCGATGCTTGTGGTGTAGTATTTAAAGCAGAGCAGGAAAAGGTTCTATACGTTGCCGGAGATACGATTTGGTTTGATGGCGTGCGTAAAACTTTGGCAAATTATCAACCGGAAGTAATTATGCTTAATGCCTGCGCTGCGGAGCTGCGTGATTATGGCAGGCTGATAATGAATGATGAAGATGTGGATTGCGTACATCAGACATTGCCGGAAGCAAAGCTGTATCTGACACATTTCGATAATGTTGCTCATGCTTCAATTACACGTAGCCAAATGAGAGGTGCGCTTGTACGTCGTGGGGTTGATAATTATGTGATTCCGGAAGATGGGGAAACAGTGATATATTAAAGTAAGATAACAATAAGCAGCTGTCTTTAGGTGAAGTGTTTCGCCTAAAGGCAGCTGCTTGTTGTTATATATGAGGAAAGACTGTATAATATAAATAACGCAATAAATAGCTTGTTACTATAATTTTTTTGATGAGTATTGGTATCGTTTTGGAGGAAGTATGGACTTACGTTATATTAATACCTTTCACACTATTGTGGAGGCAGGGGGGTTTAATAAGGCTGCCGAAAAATTATGTTATACGCAGTCAACGATTACGTTTCATGTTAGTCAGCTGGAGAAGGAGCTTGGCGTGCAGCTTTTTGAAAAAGCAGGCAGGCATATGGTTTTGACTAAAGCAGGACAGGAATTGGTGCCTTATGTAGAGAATGTGCTGCAATCAGTGAATAATATGAAAAGCTTTCGCAGTGTTATTGAAGAGTGTCAGGGAGATATACGTATTGCTGCGCCGGAATCTCTTCTGTGCTTCAATTTGCCAAAGATTTTGCGCGAATTTCGCAAGCAGGCACCACGTGTGCATATTTACCTTGATTCTATGACCAGTACCTCGGTATATAGGGCCATAAGAGAAAACAGAGCGGATATTGGTGTTTTATATGATGTAGCTGCGGATGATGCTACGATAAAGGTTGTACCCTATAAGGATTTTGATTTCGTAGTGTTCGCTTCGCCTAAAACAAAAAAGCTATATAGCGATTTTATTACACCTAATCAGGATTTCAGCTCATTGGCACGTATTTGTCAGCCGGCAGTAGGCAGGGTGCGCAAAAGATTCGATGAATATATAAAAAGCAAAAATTTTACTATGGGCCCAACGATTGAAATTCGCGGTACGCAGACTATAAAAAATTTAGTGAAGAATGATATAGGTATATGTTTTTTGCCTAAATTTACTATTCAAGAGGAATTGGATAAAGATGTATTGGTAGAGATTCCTATAGATAAAAAGTTTGAGCCGATTCATGCGGTATATGCCTATCGTAAAGATAAGTGGCTGAGTCCGCCCTTGAAATTATTTTTTCAGCTGTTGGAACAATATAAAAGGGTGGAAGATTGACAATTTAATTCTTTTGAAGAAACAGAGCCTTGGTTCAAAATAATTGAATCAAGGCTTTAGTAACATTAATTGTTATTAGAAATAGAAATGTGATAGAATATTAATAGAAAATAGCATGAAAGAAGTGAAAGCAATGCAGGCAATCAAGACTATGGAGTTTAATATTACACAATCTCCCTCTGATGTTTTGTGGCGGCGCAAAGATATAATGTTAGTTGCTGCTGGTTCAGGTCCATGCTTGCGCGAGCTTTATTTTCGTGCTGCAGTGCAGGGAAAGCTGCAGCAACTAATGCTTTGCCAGATAACAGCTGATGATTATACCATGGGAACTGCTGAAGAAAAAATTACGCGAGTTATAAAAAGGGCTGCAGCGGTGAATGGTGTACAGATTGTCGTATTATATTTGAACTGTCTGGATATATTGACAAGACTGGATTTTGATTATTTGGAGAGCAGTCTTTCTGAAGCAACCGGTGTTATGGTACGCTACTTCTTTCGTGGGCCTTTGGGCAAGATGGATATAGGGCATTTTAAGCCTGTTGATGAATTTATGGCTGAGCTGCCCAAGGAAAATGGATGCATAAGTCATAACCTGTATCAGCTGCCGCCTTTAGCTGCTGATGTTGCCGGTGTTATAGATACCCTGCCTGCAAATGAGGCGAAGGTATTGGTAGCGCCTAGCGGTTGCCGGGCTTGTTTGCGTGATGGTGATTTATTGGAGCAAACACAGGGAGTATATGCTCTGGAGACAAAAAAACAAGATTTTATTTATGGGATAGAAGATAATTGCGTTAAGCAGTGCAGAGAGCTTCTGGCAGGAGGACAGTATAAATGTCTGAATCTTATCAGCTCCGCTGTAGCAGCTTTTATTGGCTTTGATGGCAATTGGGTGGCAAATTCAATGGAAAATAATTTAAGAACACGAAGCTTTGATATAGATGGATTTAATGATGCTGTGTATGGCGTTAGCTGTGTGCAGGAGCTTTTAGCAGCGGAGGAGCAGGAGCAATATATAAAGCCTGTACGTGAGATACTGATTTTGGGGTATAGTCCTCTTCTGTGTGGTGAAAGAGAGCAGTATGCGGAATGCTTTGCCTATATTAGAAGTTTAGGCTATGAGCCGCGTTTCGTTGGTGAAAAGGCTGGTGGCAAACCTGCGTTATGCTGGGTAGTATCAACGGCCGGTATACCAGCCGCTCGTGTGCTGAATGAAAAATACGCTGTACCGCTGCTGCTGTCATGTCCTGTAGGCGAACACGCTATGAAGATGTGGCGGAAAAATGTGCAGGAGCTGTGCGTGACAGAAAATAATGAGATACGTCAGCTATGTATTCATAACTATAGCATAGAGGAAACAGATAAACGCAAGCTGTTATTTATAGGGGATCCCATGCAGACTATGGGATTGGCACATGCACTATGGCATGAAGGCTTTCAGCATATACAGCTGGCGACACTATGTACTGGCGTCGACAGCCGTAAACTATACCGTAAAGCTCCTGGTGCTGATAAATGGCTGATTATAGTGGATAGCCTGACAGCCTTGCAGGATTTGTGGGAGGATGCAGATATTGTGTTTGCCGATACACTATTAGCAGATGTAATGAGTTCTATCGGAGCAGGGAAGAAAAAGCATATACCGTTGCCATGGGGTGTTATTTCCGGACGCAGTGCTTGTACTGTCGGCAGCGGCGCTTTGGGCAAAAATATGGCTGAACAGCTTAAACTGCTTGTGAAATAAATTTTGAGTATGAGTTTAATTGAAGCGAAAGGAGCTTTTTAATGAAAAATTGGAAAAAAGTGACTGCTGCTGCGTTGGCTGCGTTAGCTTTGGTCGGAGCGTTGTCAGGTTGTGGCAATAATGCCGATAAAAAGGTGAATACTAAACAGGAAACGAAAATAGTTACGGATTTAAAGGGCAGAGAAGTAAACGTGCCGCAGAATGTGCAACGTATTGCAGTTACGCCTATTCCTTGGGCCAGTGTTATTTATGCTATTGATGGCAGCTCTGAGCGCTTAGCAGCAATTCACCCTACTGCGATGTCATTCTATAAAGGCAAATTTTTAGAAACGAAGGATAAGCATTTCGCGCAATTAGATACTAAAATTATTGGGCAAAATTTTTCTGTTAACCTTGAAAGTGCAGCTCAGGCTGGTATAGATACTGCAATTTTGTGGCAATATCAGGATAAGGATGCGGAAAAGCTGACTAAGGTTGGGATTCCGACATTACTGATTGACAATGATACCGTAGAAAACTTGAAGAAAAGCTTTTTAATTATTGGCAAGCTTTTAGGAAAAGAAGAACGAGCTGCAAAGATTAACGAATATTACGATACTGCTAATAAAAAAATAATTGCGAAAAAAGCATGGGAAAAGACCGATAAGCCAACTGTTTTGTTCCTGCGTAATGCCAAGCTGCGCTTGCAGGGTAATAATAACTTCATGCATGAGGCTATCCGTATTGGCGGTGGAGAGAATCCGTATGGCCGAGTAAATCACGGTAGTGCGCAGACTATTGCCATGGAAGAGGTATATAAACTGAATCCGGATATTATTTTGCTGAGTAATTTTGATAAATTTGTACCTGACGATTTGTATAATAATAAAATCCCAGGTCAGGACTGGAGCACGGTTAAAGCGGTACAGGAGAAGCGAGTATATAAGGTTCCTATGGGTATTTACCTATGGGATGCTCCTGGTGTAGAAACACCGCTCATGATGGAATGGCTTGCTTATGTGCTGCAGCCTGAATTATTTAAGGAACTTGATGTGCGTGCAGATGCAAAAAAATTCTATGAGGATTTTATGCACTACAATATTTCAGAAGCAGATATGGCGCAAATTTTTGCTGATGAAGCTAATAAAAACAGCAAGGCGTTGTTTTGATGCAAATGGAAGCAAGTAAATCAAATTATGCAGTAATCATGCTTGTTTTCAGTATATTACTGTTATTGATGGTGGTAGTGAGCCTTGGTATGGGACGTCTTTATATTGCGCCAATGGATGTCTTCAAAATCTTGTGTTCCTATGTTGTTCCTTTAGAGCAAAGCTGGAGTGATCAGGCAGCGAGCGTTATTTACACGCTGCGTCTGCCTCGTGTCCTGGCAGCAATTTTGATTGGTGCAGCATTGTCGCTTTCCGGCGCTGCCTATCAGAGTGTTTTTAAAAACCCGCTTGTAGCACCGGATATGCTTGGTGTATCATCCGGTGCCTGCGTGGGTGCATCGCTTTGCATATTGTTGGGCTTAGGCAGTACCTTTATCCAGATGGGAGCCTTTGGCGGTGGTATGCTGGCTGTAGCCTGCGCTGTTATTATTCCGCGTATTATCGGTAAAAATTCGATAGTTATGCTTGTTTTATCCGGCCTTATAGTTTCTGGTCTGATGAATGCGTTGTTGGGTATTATAAAATACCTTGCAGACAGCGAAACGCAGCTGCCGGAAATTACCTATTGGCAGCTTGGCTCCTTAGTTAGCGTAACTTGGGATAATATTATTTCCAGTGGGGTACCGATTTTAGTTTGTCTGTTGTTTATGCTGGTGATTCGCTGGCGGATGAATATCCTGACGCTTTCCGATGAAGAGGTACATATGCTGGGACGTGACGCCGGCTGGCTGCGCTATGCGATTATTCTGTGTGCGACTGTTCTGACAGCCTGCTCAGTTTGCATTAGCGGTACCATCGGCTGGGTTGGTCTTGTTATTCCGCATTTTTCCAGAATGCTTGTGGGCCCCAATAACCAACGCCTGCTGCCTTTAGCTATTGTTTTGGGAGCTTTTTTCCTGCTGGCTGTTGATACGATTTCACGTGCGTCGATGAGTGCGGAAATACCATTGAGTATTCTTACTGGTCTGATTGGTGCTCCGTTTTATTTCTATCTCTTATTAAGACAAAGGTTGGCGTTATCATGAAGTTAATTGTAAATAATTTAGCATTTGCCTATAATGAGCAGTCACCTTTATGGCAGAATGTCAGCTTTACTCTTAACAAGGGTGAGATTATGACGATTTTAGGCAGCAATGGTATTGGCAAAACAACACTGTTGCGTACTTTGATAGGATTTTATAAACCTTTGGCTGGCGGTGATGTGCGTCTTATTACAGATGAAGGTGATGAATATACCCCTTACGAAAATCAGAAAGAGTTTACGGAACAGATTGGTTATGTACCTCAGGTACAAAATACTGCTTACTCATTTCTGGTGCGTGATTATGTTGTTATGGGAAGAGCGCCGCATCTTGGTGTCTTTACTAAGCCTAAACAAAAGGATTACGATATGACAGATGAAGTGTTGAATGATTTAGGCATTTATCATTTGCGTAACCGTTCCTTTAATACTTTGAGCGGCGGACAGCAACGACAAGCTGTTATTGCCCGTGCTATTGTTCAGCAGCCGCAGCTGGTTATTATGGATGAGCCGACCAACCATCTTGATTATGGTAATCAGTTTCGTGTACTGCAAATGGTACAGAAGCTGTCACAAAGAGGAATAGCTGTTATTTTAACAACACACATGCCTGATCAGGCTTTTTACCTTGGCAGTAAGACAGCAATTTTAAAGCCCGATGGACTTGAAGTTGGCGATGTACACGATGTATTAACAGAGTTAGCGTTAGAGGAAATCTATAAGCTAAAAATAAAGTTGCTATATTTGCCGGAGCAGCAAAGAACTATTTGCATTCCCTACTAGCTTATTGTTTCACTCTCACATATAAATTTTATAAAGTTGATGATTAAGAGGTGTATCAGAATGTCGAAAAGAAAAAAAATGCTTTTAAGCAGTATTATGTGCTCACTGATTCTTGGCGTGAGTGCAGCTCCTGTAAGTGCAGAAACCATTGAAACGTTCAACTTGGATGAGATGGTTGTTGAAAGCTCCCGTAACCACAAAACTCCGTTGCCCGGTGGCTTTAACAACGATTCCTCCAGAGTAGGTCTTTTAGGTGAGACTCCGGTTATCAAGGCGCCGTTTACTGTACAGAGTATTACTGAGGATACTGTTAGTAAGATGGCTATGCCGAATCAGGATTTGGATACTGTTCTTTCCAACGTGCCTTCAATTCGTACAGGTACTTCCCCGATTAAAACGGACTTTTCTATCCGTGGTCTTGCAACCAATGCTTCTGCATATTTAGTGAATAATATTCCCGGCTTCTTTATTATGGCTACCGGACCGATTACGAATACCGTTGGCAGTATTGATGCCATGATCGGACCTGCCGCTACATTAAATGGTTCAACCCCGTCTTTCCAGGCCAACTATTTGTCAGGTGCAACTCCGGGTGCGATTTATTTGAACACCAAACGTGCCGGCGAGGATGATTTCATCAAATATACGCAAACCTTTGGCGGTCATGGCGACTACGGTGAATATCTTGATATCAGCCAACGCTTCGGCAAAGACCGCAATATTGGTGTAAGAATTTACGGCCAATACGACGATGGCGGCTTAGCTATTTCCGGTGCAGGACAGCGCAAAAAGAATTTGTTTGCTAACGTCAGCTATGAAGGCGAGACAACTAAGACCAACGTGTTTGGCGGCTACTATGACCAAAAGTTTATGGGCACAGAGCGTCGTTTTGTACTGGATAAATCTGCTACAAAATTCCCTGATGCTCCGGATGCCAGCAAGAGCTTTGATGATCCTAAGGTGATGCATCAGGATACCAATGGTTATATGCTGACACTTAATCATCAGAAAAAACTGAGCGAGCATGTCAATTGGTTCGTCAACGCCGGTATGAATCAGTCTGTAGTACGTCGTTTTATTTATAAAGGCGAACTTACGATTGATGAAAATGGTAATGTTATGGGTAAAGGTGCCAATCCTTGGTCTGATCATATTTATATTCAAAATCAGTACTTACAGACCGGTTTAAAGGGCGATTTCATGACTGGTATGGCAAAGCATAATGTTGCTGTTTCTGTTGACCGTTCTCATCGAAAATATTACAAGAGTTTCAAGACTACAACTAATTTATTTACTGAAGGTAATATTTATACAGGACTTATTTTTAAGCCTGGTATTTATGGAGCCGATGAATCTACTTCTTTGCGGAAAAGATTTAATCAGGAAGAAACTGTTGTAAGCTTAAATTTCATGGATAAGATTGAAATTGGTAAATTTACTTTGGTAGGTGCTCTTTCTCGCCGTCATGGTGATTATTTGCCTGGATATGGTCCTAAAACAGGTAAGGAAGGGCCTAATTATAAAAAGGAATTGAAGGATAGCAATTGGGCTCCTACTTACGGGTTGTCTTATGCGCCGACGGATAAATTATCTTTCTACGCTGCTCAGTCTACGGCTAGAAATCGTGGCAGCTTTGTTGATGATGACGGCGATACGCTTAATGCTAATCAGTATTTAGATTCGCAAAGGCTGAAGAATACTGAGTTTGGTATTAAAGCTAAACCTAATGAAAATCTTTCTATGAGCTTGGCGTATTTCGATATGACACAGCCTAATACGTTGAAAACTTATAGCACTGCTAATCCGAAAAAATATTGGGTAAGCAACAATGGCAAGAATCGTTTTAAAGGCGTTGATTTTAGTGTTGACGCTAAGTTGGCAGACAAATGGAATACCTTTGGCGGCTTTGAATGGCTGAATGCAAAGCAGGAAGTAACTACCGAAAAAAATTTGAGGGCCTGCCGACAGACGGTTCTGTTAAATGGAGCGGTGTTTGGGGCTTAGAATACAAGCCTGATGAGGATACCAGCTTTACCAGTCGCTTGAGCTATACAGGTACAGGTAAATTTGTTCATGTTGAGACTGCAAGAGTTTTGGATATTCCTTCTCACGTTACTTTGGATTTGTTTGTGAGCCATAAAGCTAAAATTAATGGTGTGCCTGTGAAATTCATTGCAGCTTGCTATAATGTAACTAATGACAGCCATTGGATTGCACAGGTAGGTCAATCCAATAGATTTGTGATCAACAATCCGCGTTCCTTCATGCTTTCTGCAGAGTTTGAATTTTAATTAAGCTCATCATACTTCATCTCATATACTCATATACGAAAACAGCAGCGAAAACACTTTGGTGTTAGAGCTGCTGTTTTCTATTTACAGCTGTGAATTAAGAAAGTAGATTTTGCAAATTTGTAATATCTAACACTCATAAAAGTGATATAATATATTAATAAGAAGCCTATTTCTTAACAATTATTTTCGCAGGAGGTGCGTATTATGGCAAGATTTACTTTACCGCGTGACATTTACTATGGTGCTGGTGCTATCAGTGAGCTGAAGGTGCTCAAGGGGCACAAAAAGGCGATGATTTTTACCGGTGGCAGCTCTATGAAGCGTGGCGGTTTTTTACAAAAGGTAGAAGACGCACTGCATGACATTGGCATGGAGACGCAGCTTTTTGAAGGTATTGAGCCTGATCCGTCTATTGAAACTGTTTTTCGTGGTGCAGAAGCCATGCGCGCCTTCGAGCCGGATGTAATTGTGGCTATCGGCGGCGGCTCTCCGATTGATGCTGCTAAGGCGATGTGGGTTTTCTATGAGCATCCGGAGAAAACCTTTGAGGATATCAAGGATCCGTTCACGATTCCCCCGCTGCGCAACAAAGCGCTTTTTGTTGCTATTCCGTCCACGAGCGGCACAGCAACAGAGGTTACAGCCTTCTCGGTAATCACTGATTATAAGACTGATATTAAGTATCCGCTGGCTGATTTTGAAATTACCCCGGATATTGCAATTTTGGATACAGATATTCCGCTGACCATGCCGAAGAAGCTCACAGCGCATACTGGCATGGACGCCTTGACACACGCTATTGAGGCCTATGTTGCTACGGCTCGCAGTCATTTTTCGGATGCCCTGGCGCTGCAGGCTATCAGCGACATTTATGATAGCATTGTTGCCAGCTATTATGGCGATAAGGAAGCGCGTGAGAAGATGCACATAGCGCAGTGTCTGGCTGGCATGGCCTTCTCTAATGCGCTTTTGGGTATTGCGCATAGCTTGGCACATAAAACTGGTGCAGTCTTCCATATTCCGCATGGCTGCTGCAACGCAATTTTGCTGCCCTCCGTCATTGAATTTAATGCGAAGGAGTGCGCAGATCGTTATGCAGCGATTGCGCGCCACATCGGTCTGCCCGGCAAGACAGACGAGCAGCTGACGAATGCGCTTGTAGATTCTATCAAGGCTTTGAATAAGAAGCTGGAGATTGCTCAGACCTATAAGGAAAACGGCGTCAGCGAGGAGCTTTTGAACGAGCATGCAGATGCCATTGCAGCTAACGCAGTGCTTGACCCCTGCACGAGCTCCAATCCGCGTAAGATTGACAAGGAGCAGATGAAGCAGGTTCTGCTGTGCGCTTACTATGGCACGCCTGTAACCTTCTAAAATAAAAAATTTAAGCAGCTGCCTTGGCGTAAGGCAGCTGTTTTCTTTTGCGCTTGACTTCGACCGTACTCCAGGTGTTATGCTATAAGCGAAAACAGCATGAAAGGAAGATACGTATGAGCAAGAAATATAAATTTTTGCTGCTTACACTGTGCGTTGCAGCTTTGGCCTTAAACGGTTGTGCTAAAAATGCTGACAGCGAAGTGCAGGGCAGTGATACCGCCGTTGCCATTACCAATCCGCGTCAGTTTGTCGCTGCAGATAACAAAACAGGGCGCACAATTATGTGGGAAGCGAAGGTGAAGCAGCCTTATACACTGGAATATCGCTTGCAGGGCAGCAAGGATATACAGGCAGTGCAGGCAACGGACAGCAGCTTTACGGATAAAAACAGTATTATTCAATATACTGCGCGTCTTAGCGGCCTGGTGCCGGGCAGTGCTTATGAATACCGCATCAGCACAGCGCAGAATAAAGGACGTTGGCACAAGCTGAGCACCGAAAATGGAGATGGCTTTACCGCCTTAATCTTCCCGGATTCGCAAAGCGCTGATTACAGCGGCTGGCAGCAGCTGGCGCGTGAAGCGTACAAGCGTCATCCGGAGAGTGCGTTTTACGTGAATATGGGTGATTTGGTGGACAACGGACAGGATGCAAGCCAATGGCGTGCCTGGTTCAACAGCGTGAGCTTGTTCAGTGATGCTGTGCCGCTGGCACCGGTAATCGGCAATCATGAGGCGTACAGCCTGGAGTGGAAGGAATGCCTGCCTGTAAGCTATACGCATTTGTTCAATGTACCGCAAAACGGGCTGGCAAAGTATCCGAATCAGTTTTACAGCTTTGATTACGGTCCGGTGCATTTTGTAGTGTTGGATACAAATTTTCCGGAGATGAAAAAATTCCAGCCTGATTTGCTGGCAGATGAGCTGTCTTGGCTGGAAAAGGATTTGGCGGCGAGCAAGGCGCAGTGGAAAGTTGTTCTGATGCACCGCGATATCTTTCTCTACGGCTTCGGGCCGGAGTCGGGCAGAGCGCAGACCAAGACGCATTTTCTTGATTTCAGCTACCAGCTGATGCCGGTGTTTGAAAAATATAAGGTTGACGCAGTGCTGACGGCGCATTTGCATACATATCGCCGTCGTGTGCCGCTGCAGAACTTTGCGCCTGCACCGCAGGGAAGCGGTATTACATATATTCTGACAGGTGTGGCCGGCGATGTGCGCTATCCTAAGCTGTGGGGAGATTTTGAGTGGGATGCGGCAGCAGCGCCGAAGCCGGAAACAGCCAACTATATGACGCTGACGGCCGATGAGAAAAGTTTGGAGTTTAAAGCATTTCTGCCGGATGGCAAGCAGTTTGACGAAGTAAAATTAATTAAATAAGCAAAAAGGCTGTCGCATCATCGTAGTGCGACAGCCTTTTTAATTACGGTTAATCAAGCTCAATCAGTTCATATTTGTCATTGCCCATTTTCAGCTCGCGCATAGCGGTGAGCTGGTGCAGGCCGTGACGGCTTTCCATGCGCTCAACGAGGTCATGGTTGCTTTCCTTGGCATATACCAGATCGACGGAAGCTTGGTCGATGGCCAGAATGTCGGTAGAAGCGAGAATGCCGATATCAGGAATGGTCGGCTCTTCTGCGCTTAAGCCGACGCAGTCACAGTCAACGGACATGCGGCGCAGGACATTGATGTAAACGATGTGCTTGCCGAAGAAATCAATGGTAGCCTTAGCGGATTCAGACATGTTTTCCATGAGCAACTCTTTTCCGGGCCATACGTTCCAGTCTGCAGGCAGGTTATCCTTATCTACGCCGTGAACCTGTGCTTTGCCGATGCGTCCGTCAGCGCAGCCGATAGCAAGGTTTTTCATGGAGCCGCCGAAGCCGCCCATAGCGTGGCCCTTGAAGTGCGTTAAAACGAGCATGGAATCGTAGTTGACGATGTTTTTGCCCATGGAAACCTCTTTGAAATGCTTACCGTGGCGGACAGGAAGATTAATGGTGCCCTCTGCGTCCATAATATCAACAGGGCAGAAGGTCCAGCCGTTGACCTTTAAGGTGTCGAGATGCTCTTCGGTGGTATAGCGGTCGCCCTGATAGAGGGTGTTGGTTTCTACGATGGTGCTGTTGGGGATTTGCTGCTGCAGCGCTTTGACCAGCTCGCGCGGCAGAATGTTGGGCCCGTGCTTTTCGCCGGTGTGCAGCTTGATAGCAACCTTGCCGTAAATACTTTCATTAATTAAATCATATAATTTGATGAGATGCTCGGCATCAATGTGCTTGGTGAAATATACTTTGGCATGAGAGCCTGCTTTATCGGTTTTGGCAACTCTTTTGCAGCCTACTACAGGGGCTTGTGCAAATTCTTGTGTCAATTTCGTCTACCTCCTATAATTTGTTACTTATATTTTAATACCTGAAGTATACTCTAAGTCAAGAGGAAAATGGAAGTTTGTGTTAATGGTAATATAAATTTTTGGCAGCTTACTTGCTTGGCGCGATAGCGTTTACACAGCTAAGTCCGTTTAAGGTGCGTGGATAGCCGATGTAGGGCAGGGCAATGGTGAGCGCATCCAGCAAATCCTGACGGGAGTTGCCGACGGAGATATTGGCGGCGGCGTGTGCCTTGGCCTGTGATTCGCATCCGCCGAGAGTAACGATTGCTGTAAATGTGATCAGTTCACGCTCTTTGACGTCGAGCACTTTGCGTGTGTAGTAGTCGCCAAAGCAGTTGGCGCTGAGGTAATCATTAATATGCTTTTGGTCAGCAGGGGCACTCGCGTTCATCTTATCAATGTTCTCTGCGCCGAAGATGGCGCGCTGTACGGCGAGGCCTGCTTCGTGGCGTGTTTGATCGGTAGTTGTTCCGGCAGGAGCGCAGGGCTTGATTTTGATCATTTCCATAACCTGGTCAAAGCGTTCCAGTGCTGTTTTTACCTTTGGCAGACCAACGTATGGCGTGCAATGGAAAATGCTTTCGTGTACCTGCTCCGGCGTTGCACCTGCTCTGAGAGCGCCTTCGACGTGGGCAGGAATATCCTCCGGTGTGTTGTTGGCAGTGAGAACAACGAGCGTCAGCAGCTCCTGTTTGGCGGTACTGAGCTTAATCTGCTTATTGATATCGTGATAGATAAACTTTTTGCTGATAGCGGAAAGCTCCGGTTCGTTTTTAATATCAGTAGGATCATTTTTAGTGAATAAGCTTTGAGCAGTAGCATTTGCTGCTTCTTCGCGTGTTTGTGCCATAGCGGTGGTGCCTCCTAAAAGTAAAGTGCATGAAAGAAATGCAGTGAGTATAATTTTTGAGATGTCTTTCATTGGTGATTCTCATTTCAGTAAATTAGTGTTGAGCGACTTGTCTGTCTGTAAGGGAAGATATCACTGAAGATGGTAGCTGGTTTATTTCAGCTTGTTATATTCTTCTGCATCAACGGGCTCGCACCATTCGTTCTTACTGTTTTCGCCCGGAACCGTGATAGCCAGATGTGCAAACCAGCTGGTGGGGGCGGCGCCGTGCCAGTGCTTAACTCCGGCGGGGATGTTGACTACATCACCAGCATGCAGCTCGCGGGCAGGCTTGCCCCATTCCTGATAGTAGCCACGGCCTCCGGTAACAAGCAGAATCTGGCCGCCACCTTTGTCTGCGTGGTGAATATGCCAATTGTTGCGGCAGCCGGGTTCGAAAGTTACGTTGCCAATGACAACCTGGTCGAGAGAGAGCATGTTAAGATAGCTCTGGCCAACGAAATATTGTGCATAGGCGTCATTTTTTGCGCCCATGGGGAAGACAGTAGAAAACTGTTCTTTTGTCATTTTTGTTACTTCCTTTGCAAATGTAGTATTGATATCGGACAGGCTACCTAAGGCTACGCCTGTAGCAGTCATAGCGGCTGCTTTAAAGAGGTCGCGTCGTTTCATGTGTGCCTCCTTTAATAACTATTAGTTTTGCGTTTTCTTTACCCAACTGGTGATTTCACCTTGGGAGTTTTTCGCGCTGCTGCCGGACAGACACAGATAATCGGTGAAATTAGCGCCCTGTGCTCTTGCTTCGAGGTCGCTCATGCAGCGTTGTACGCCGCCGCCGCCGTGGGTGAAGAAGGGCGCAACCTTTTTACCGCTCATTTTATAGGTGTCAATGAAGGTTGCCACAGGCATCGGCATGCTGCCCCACCAGTTCGGATAGCCAAGATAGATGGTGTCATATTGCTCGAAGTCAGCGATTTTGGTGCTGATGGCAGGACGTGCACCGGCTTCCTGCTCAGTTTTGGCTTTGGCAACAGTAACGCTGTAGGTTTCGGAATACGGCGTTGCCGGAACGATTTCTACGATGTCGCCGCCGACCTGCTTATGGATTTCTTCAGCAACAGCTTTGGTGTTGCCACTCCAGGAAAAATATGCTACGAGAATTTTTTTACCGTTATTATTCATTGCTTGAGATGCTCCTTCGTTTGTAGATTGTTTTACCTCTGGCTGAGGTGCGTCAGCCTTGGCTGTTTTGTCAGAGCCGCAGCCTAAGGACAGCATGGCGAGGCCTGCCAGAGCAAATACAGATTGTTTTAAAAAGTCGCGACGTTTCATGGTTGTTCCTCCTTGTGTTTACCTTTAATTTTATCTAGCATTGCTAAAAAAGCGATGATGGTTAAGCTGCCAAGACAGCTGCCTCCACAGCTGCCGCAGACGCCCGTGCAGTAAGGCAGGGTCTGCGCTGTATATGGCGCAACCCTGGTGAAGAGCTGCGGTACCGCTTTTGTAATAGCCTGGGGCAGGAGGATGACTGCAGCTGCGCTGCCACCAAGAGCAAGGCTGCTCAGCTTGTCGCTTAGAAGTGCTTTATTAGTTTGTTTTGCCATGCTCATCAGTCTCCTTTCCCAGATTGCTTTGATAGCAGATGGCCTTTTTAGGACAGTTATGGGCGCATTTGCCGCAGACGATGCACAGGCTGCGGTTAATTTGCGCCTTGCGCTCAACCATAATAATGGCACGCATAGGGCAGCCATGCTCACATTTTGTGCAGCCAACGCAGGCTGCTTTGCGTACCTGCATATTGAAGGCGCCAGGAACGAATCGTCCTAAAAGGTGGAATAAAGAATTATATGTACCAACAGGGCAGAGCAACAAACAATAGCCGCGGCTGCCTTTTGTGAATAAGCCGAAGAATATGTTTGCCAGAAAGAAGGTGGCGATGAGCGAGGAGAGCGTGTTTAAGAAATGTTCTGTGAGAAACAAGTTGATAAAAATCTCGAAAGAATAATAATTGCAATAGGTGCAGGGAATGCCAAAGCCCAGCCAGATGGAAAAAAGAAAACCGATGAAAAAACCATAACGTAGCGGCAGCACGGGCACGAGCTTTACCCAGTCTATTTTATATTTGTCAGGCAGCAGGCTGCCAAGCAGTTCACTGAAGGCACCGGTAGGGCAAAGCTTGCCGCAAAAGAGCGGACCGAACCACAGCGAGGTTACGGCGAGTAGCAGGCAAAAGATTAGTGAAATCGTGCTTGTCGCAAGCCATTCGCCTGTGACGATGTTCGCAAGCGGAATACGTGCACAGGGAACGTGAATCGAGCTGAAGTTTGTGTCGGTGATGAAAGTACTTGCTATTTGGTTGAAGAACATGAACGGCTCGTAGAAAAGTATGAAGCCGACGATATAACCGACAGTGCGTTTGAGATTGTAAGTTAGGTTTTGCATAGTGTTTCCTTCGTTTTTAGTTTATGACTTGGAGATAACTCCAAGTCAAGTAAATTATAGCTTGCGATTGTTGCTATCGGTCAAGAGTTTTTTATAAGCTGTGACCTAAATCATAGGCAGCCTGCGGAGCTGCCTCTGCTATAGGAGCAGTTTCTGGTACAGACTTTGTATTCAGCATATTGATAGCTGCGCCGCTGGCAAGCATGGTGCCGAAGCCTGCGACAGCGAGCTTGATAAAATCATGTCTGTTCATAAGTTTTCCTCCTCAAAAAATAACAATCAAAAAGGCAGATAACAAATTGCTATCTGCCTAAAATTATAATGATTCTTATTTACCTGTCTAATACTTATCTTGTAAAGCTATTCTATGCTTAAAAAGCATTTTGCAAAATCAATGAATTTTTGCAGAGTATGGCTCTGCTGTCTGTCGCGTCGCCATACAAGCAGAATATCGCCGCTTAGTGCCGGCTGCAAAGGACGGAATACAAAGCGGTTTTCATTCATTAGCGGCGGCCTGATGGTTATAGCGTAATAGTTATTCTGTTCTACGAGTACGGCTGTATTGGCAAGCAGGTTACAGTTGCCAACAAAGTGCATTTTGGCAATATCGCCGCTGAGCCAATTGAAGATTTCACTGCGTACTTGCAGGCGTACAGGTAAAATAACAGGCAGGCCGCAAAGCTCACAGGCTTTAATGGCTTTTCTTGTTGCCAGAGGAGCATCCTTGCGCATGAGAATACCCCAAATTTCCTTTTTCTGTAAATGAATATAGTCATAATTTGTTGTATCGACAGGTGCCTGCAGGATAGCGATATCGATAAGCCCTTTTTCCATTTTTTCCAGCAGAGTATCTGCCGTAGCTGTAAAAAGGTCAAAGGTTACAGCCGGATATTGCCTTTGAAAAGCTCCGATAAGCTGTGCCAGCGTTTGCGTAGCATAGTACTCACCTGCGCCGAAGGCAATGCTTCCGCTGAGGTTTTGCTCCTGGTCTTGGATGTCGAGCGTAGTTTTTTCTACCATGTCTAAAATTTCCTGTGCGTGCTGTACGAGAAACTGCCCGGAGGGTGTGAGCGCGAATTTATGTTGGCTGCGGTCAAATAGCTTAGTTCCTAAATCTTCTTCAAGCTGCATGAGCTGACGGCTGAGCGTGGGCTGAGTGATGTGCAGAACTTCAGCTGCTTTGGTGATATTTTTTTCGTGTGCGACAGTCAGAAAATAGTTGAGAATACGAAAGTTCATAGCGACGGCTCCTTTCTATCGATATGCTTGTAATTTTTGGCATTATTATAACGCAGCCTTGCTGATTATGCAAAAAAAGCATGCAACGGTAATTATTATAGGTATTGGACGCATATTTAGGCTGTTAGTATAATTATCGGTGAAGGGTAAATCCTGTTTTACATAATGATGTCTGCAAGGAGGTTTACTATGAAAAAATTATTGGCTTCTACAGCTTTAGCTGTAACATTGCTTATGAGCGGCTGCGCCGGTGCGGATGCACCTGACAGTAAAGCAGCTCAGAATCCTGCACCGAAAGTGCAGTCTGCTCAAAATAAAACGCAGCAGTCACAGTCTGCAGCGCAAGGAACCAAGCTGAAGCTGCAGGTTGATGGTAAAAATATTATTGTTGTACTTGCGGATAATGCGGCAGCGAAGCGTTTAATTGATATGCTTCCCGCAGAGATAAACCTGAATGATTTTAATCATACCGAAAAGATTGGCTATTTTAAAAATAAGCTTACCGGGGACGGAGCGCCACGAGGGCATGCTCCGAAGGCCGGAGATGTGTGTGTTTATGTTCCATGGGGTAATATAAGTGTGTTTTATAAGGATTTCAGATATACGGATGATTTGATTTATTTGGGACACGTTGAACAGGGACTAGATATTTTGAGTACGCAGCAAAGCGATTTTAAAGTAAATTTTAGTATAGAGCACTAATTAAGGTAACTGTAAATCCAGCAAGAGAAAAAGCTTCTTTGGATAATACAAGAAATTAAGCTTTCCTTAGTTTATTACTTAGAGAAAACGTAAGCGTCAATTATGGTGCAGGCTTGAGCGTAAAAACTGGCAAAGATAGCTATGCGTACTTTGACATCGAGCGTGCAGTCGGCGGCGAGTATAATAAGAACTGGGATTTTCACGCTGGCGTACGTTGGAGCTTCTAAAGAAGTCACAAAGACTTCACAATATAAATCCTAGAAATTTAGTATACTTTAAATATGGTTTAACTTTTCACATTGAAGGAGGTTTATCTCATGAAAAAATTAACAGCTATTATTACTGGCGCACTGACTGTTTTGGCAATTTCTGCTACAGCATTTGCTGCTAATCTGATTAGTGCGGACGAAGCTCGTGCAATTGCGCAAAAGCAAGTTCCAACAGGTAGTACTTACCTGCATACTGAAGCAGAACTGCAAAAACTGCAACCATATTATGAAGTGAAGTTTTTTGATACTGCTACTCAGACAAAATATGAAATTGATGTATATCAAGTAAATGGTAAAATCAAAGAATACAATATGGAAAGAAAAGCGTTGGGTGGCAGCGCTAATGTAATCTTGTCCAAAGATTATGTAAAAGCAATTGTTGCCAAAGAAGTTGGTGACGTGTCGATTTATGAACTGAAATTGGACAGAGAACATGGATTATATGAATATGAAGTGAAATTCAGTGCCTCTGGTTTGCGCGGTGAGATGAATATTAATCCGGAAACTGGTGTAGTGCTGGAAAAAGAGGTAAAATACAGCTTTTAAGAATAAATTTTTTAGAGCGGTGCGAAAGCATCGCTCTGTTTTTGTAATTTATATTCTTGATTTTGAGTTAAATTCAGATGCCATTAAAAAGCTACAAGGCAATAATAAGGAGCTGCTAATTATTTCCGGTGCTGTGCGTCGGATTTGTACTACAAGATGGATGCATTTCACTTTGATAAAATAGAAATTTTTTATATGAAGTATCTGAAATAAAAGTGAGGCTATCACTAAGAGTGTATGATAGCCTCACTTTTTTTCACAAATCGGATGGGAGAACCGATATTGAGAGGGGAATCAGGGTTTTGCTGTTGTACGGTAACCCTGCTTGCCATCTTTGAATTCGATGATGGTTACGCTCTTAACTGCGTCATGCTGCTATACAAAAGGAGCGGGCAGTGTATCTTTTTTCAACAATTTTATAAATATATAAATCTGGCACCATCAGTATCTCCTACCGGAAAGCTTTGAAAACTTCTCTTAAAGATGATATAATAAGCTATTATACTATGACTGGAGTACGATATGCGCAGGAAAATATTATTTGGTGTTGATTATACAGACAGTGAGCTGATTAAGCTCTTGCTGTATCTGTTTGTCGGCGGTACGGCGGCCTTGGTGGAGTGGGCCTTGTTCTACCTTTTCTTCCACTATCTTTTAAGTGGCCTGAGCCTTACACTGCTGACCATGCTGGCAACAGCCTTATCCTTTTGCTTGGCAACACTGTATCATTATTTCTTGGGCAATGTTCTGGTTTTTGACAGCGGCAGCCGTTATAAACGCGGCAAGGAGCTTAGCCTGGTGTTTTTGGTAAGCTGTATAGGCTTGGCCTTTAACCTGCTGCTGATGTATATTTTTGTCAGCCTGCTTGAGTGGCAACCGATGCTGTCGAAGGTGCTGACAAGCTGTATTGTTGTCGTATGGAACTATCTCTCACGAAAAAAATGGATTTTTAGGAGTTAGATATGCCTGTAGAATATGTAGACGTAAAAAAATTTAAAAAGGTTGTGCTTTTATATAACCGTAATTCTGGTAAGCAGCTTTTTGCCAGCATGATGGCTAAGGTGAATGAAACCTATAAGCTGGTGAAGGAATTAGTAGGACCTAAAAATGCAGAAATGCGAGATATTCGCTTCTTTGACCAGATACCGCAGATTGCTGCGGAAATAGTTGAGGAAAAGGTTGACTGGGTGATAATTGCCGGCGGTGATGGCACAATCAGAGCCATGATTGAACAGTTGGCGAATCGCAAGTATGTACCTTACATCAGCGTGTTTCCTGCCGGTACGGTAAATCTGGTGGCTAAGGAGCTGCTGCTGAAGGCAGACCCGCATAAATGGTTTAAGCGTGTGTCAAAAGGCATTGAGGTGCCGGTTTATCTGGGACGCGCCAACGGCAACGTCTTTTTGACAGTTGCCGGTATAGGCTTTGATTCCCTTGTTGTCGATAAGGTAACCGAAAAGGAGAAAAAGCTGCTTAATAAGCTGGCCTATGTTTGGCAGGGAACAGAGATTATGCGTAAGGAGCTGCTGTTCAATAACTGGCGTTACCGTTTTCAGGTGCGCTTTGATGATGAAGAACAGTGGCATGAGGCAACCTCTGTTATTGTAGGCAAGAGCCGTTATTATGCAGGACGTTATAACCTCTTTAACGGTGCGTCGCTTTCGTCACCTCTTTTACATGCGGCGCTGTTTACCGGGGATAAGCGCGGCGATTTTATCCGTTATGCGGCCTGCATTGCTATGGAGGCGCTGACGTTGGATAATGATATTATTATCCGTGCAGCGAAAAAAATGGAAATACGCTGCAATGAAGAGAATTTTGCAGCAGAGCTTGACGGAGATGCTGTAACAACTGCTCCGCTTTTAATTGAGATGGAGTCCGAGCCGATTAAGTTTTTGGCGTAAGCAAGGAAATGGTGTAAGGTGAATAGGATAAGCAGAAAAATGGGCTGGCTGATTTTTATTATCGCGGCCTGCATAGTAGAAGGATTTTTTGCCTGGCAAAGCTTCGGCGGAACGCACCCCTTTCCGCTGAATGAGTTTGGCTTTCAGATTTTTGATCATGTATTGCGTGACAGCGTTTTGGCAGAGATAGCATATGTACTGTATTACCGGCGTAAGCGTGTGCCGGACAGATTGCAGCGCTATTTTCCCGTTATTGTTATCGGTATTCTGTATCTGTGCGAAGCCTTTTTCATGGTTAACCAGCTTAGTCTTGATAAAGGTTTGCAGACAAGCCTTTCCGTGCTGGCCGGTATTAACAATAACATTTTTATTGTGCTGCTGATGGCAATGTGCTACCATAAATGGCCTAATATCGGGATGAAAATCCTTTATTTTGCCGTTTATGTATTTTCTGCTCTGGCAGTGGTTTTTGACGGCTTCTATTTTTGGCAGACCTCCATGCACGTGGAGAGCGTTCTCTTCCAAAACCTGAATATCTATGCTGTTAAAGGTATTTTTGCGACGATGAGCAATACGATGATTGCCGGTATCGTTATCAGCATAGTTGTTATTTTACTGCTGTTTTATGTGCCGAAGCCGCAGAAGCGTAAGCCGAACTTTGCCTGGTCGCTGCTGTGTGTGGCCATGTTTACCTTGGGCTTGAACCTTACCGACAGATTGCTTGGCTATGCCGGCATGTACGGCGTGGAAAATGTTATCGGTATGTACGCTGAGGTAGAGAACGAAAAGACGCGTATGAACTATCGCAATATGCTTTCCGTTCCTGTTAATGTGAACTTTGTCAGCAAGGCAATTTTTGATACGGATAAAATTGCCGGCGGCAAGCATGTGGAGCAGCGCGAGCTGACTGCCAAGGATAAAACACGTCTGACGGAAATGGGTATAGATGAGCCTAAAGCAAAGATTGCCAAAATCAAACCGCAGTATGACAGAGTTGTGCTGCTGATTCTGGAATCCATGCACCGTGATTACATTAACTACTATAACAAGGATATTCCCGAAGAAGCTACACCGTTCTTAAATAGTCTTGTTATCCGCTATCCGCATATGAACAGGTATTATTCCTCTGCTGTGCCGACAACGCAGGGGCTGAATGCTACCTTCCGTTCGCATCTGATTATGGATAAGGATATTCCCGGCAAAAATACGCCCTCGCTGTTCCGCAGCGTGCAGGCAGCGGGAATGCGCGGCATTTTCATGAATGCTTCCAGCCAGTATTATGCCAACGAGCTGCGCGAATATCCGACGCAGTTCGGCATGAACGAATATTATGCAAAAGAATATTTGGAAAAGCAGGGCTATACAGGTGCCAGCGGCTGGGGCTTCCATAATGACGTAATGTATGAGGAAACACTGAAGCTGTTGGAAAAGGCAAAGGCGAAGAATGACCGTCTGGTGATGGTTACCAAAACCTTGGATATGCACCAGCCTTATCCTTACACCGGCTTCAGCTGGAACGAAATGCCGGATAAGGTGCGCAGCAATACCTTTATAACGGTGCGCGGCGTCTATTGGGTTGATAAAACGCTGGAGCATTTCTTTAAGGAAGCGCAGAAGCGCGGACTGATGGATGACAGAACGCTGTTCATCATTACGAGTGACCATAATCCGCACAGCGGCGGCGAGTATACGAAGCTTGTTACCAAGGCTGAGGATAAACAGAGCATTGCACCTATTCCGCTGATTTTTGTATCGAAGAACTTGGCACCGCTCAATAATTTGCGCACCAATGAATATGCTTCGCAGATTGATCTGGCGCCGACGCTGTTGTATCTGCTGGGCATTGATGTGCCGGAAAAATTCATGGGCCGCAATCTTCTGCAGCCTACGGATATTCCCTATGCCTTAGGCTACTTTGGCGGTAAGGCGTTCTATTGGTCGGATGAGCGTCATTTGGTCGATCAGATGGATAAGCCTGTACCGGACACAGAATATGAGGATGCTTTAACAAACTATATTATTCATTATTATGGCTTGTGGCATCAATAAAGTTATTAAAAAATACCGTTCCGCAGAAATTGATATGTACCCAGTTTTCTGGACAC
>CDZH01067919.1_pt1 | contig 32241 bp, 24 predicted proteins | sample 557721 | NCBI WGS metagenome assembly CDZH01 (sample SAMEA3182062, study PRJEB8094) | gut metagenome | biome: human; feature: gut; material: Stool; isolation source: human stools | place: Canada | collected 2013-01-14 | reverse complement strand
GTCGTCGGACGTCTCCTCGATCTGCTCCGGAACCTCCTCGTAGAACAGATCGACGTCCAGCATACCGATAAGGGCATATTTACGCACTCGGCCCGCGTCGATCTCCGCATCCAGCTTCTTCATATTCTCACGGTACTCCGAAACCTCGGATTCGTACTCCGCCAGAGCCTCTAAATACTCATCCCGGTCCTCGTAATCCGACTCTTGGGGAACCTCGACGTCAGGAAGCACGGGAACGTCCGGCTCCCACATGCTGTAGGTGTCGATGACCTCGACCGTATAACCTTGGGATGTGAGGCGTTCGAGAACGGCATCCGAATAGCGCCCCACCTCCACGGCAAGCAGCGTGCGAGGGTCGTTCCGCTGCATCCGGATCGCTTTCTCAACTAAAAATTCGTCGTTCTTGCGGATCATGCAGGCCCGGTTTTCGCAGCCCGCACACCCTTCGGCAAGATCCGAAAAGAGAATGTTGTTGGCCGTATTCTCGGCACAGGTCGAGCACTCCGTCTTGTCGAATTTATAGGTGTTCAGCTTGGTCATGTAGCGGTCGTGAAGGTATTGGCCCACCTGACGGGGCGACGTGTTCTTCCACGAGTTGTGACCGTCGTTTGCGAAATGCTCCTCGAAGACGCACTGCTGAACCTCCGAAGGGTATTTGGCCAGCTCGATGGCCATGCTTTCGATGATCTCCTCGCGTTCGAGCAGGTTCGCAAGCGGCTCGATAAGGTCGTTGAGCTTCAGGTGTGAACGGATGTAACGCTCGCTCTTGCCGAACTTGTCGACGAGCGTTGTGACTGTGTGACGGCCCGTTTTGAGCGCACGAAGGAACGCCGCAGCCTCTTCGAGAGGCGCTACGTCCTCACGCTGGAGGTTCTCCGTGATGGCCATGTCCTCCGCATCCTCGTCCGTGAGATGTTCATAGACAAGGGCCTTGATGTGTGTGAAGCCCGCACGCTGCGCGGCCCGGTAGCGGCGCTCCCCGTAAACGATTTCGTAGTGCTCGCCGCTGCCGCGTACGCAGATCGGTTGCAGCTGGCCCGTCTGCTGCATGCTCAGGGCGAGTTCATCCAGCGACGACTCATTCAGATTGCGGCGAGGGTTATAGGTGCTGCAAACGATCCTATTCAGCTCCAGAAGGACGATCGGCGCAGCGGCAGGAGTGCCCTCCGAAGCGGACGCGACGACGTCGGATGCGGCAGCGGAGGTTGTCGAACTTTGTTCCGAGAGCGGTGCTGCGGAAGCAGCAGTGGTCGTCTCCGGGGCAGGGAGGGAGGATTTCCGAGAAGCGGACTTCTTCGTCTTCGTCATAATGATTGGACAGTTTTTACCGTGTGTCTCACGTGTTGATGCGATGCAAAGTCTATTTGCATCGGATACGATAATCGATAATTCTTCGAGGGGCGATCCCGAACGGATCGGTTGCCTCGGAAAGAATACTGGTGCACCGTGCGAACGAAGCGACGGAAAAATACCGAAGCCCTCGCGAGGATGATTTTTCCGCCGCGGAGAGAGCGAGCGCCGCAGGCGCGTACGGGCACCTATCTTTTCCGACGGCAACCGAAAGAGGACGCTACTGACAAAGTGAAAATCGTTCCGACGGGAAATAGCAAGAGAAAACGTCGTTTTTAGTCAAACTGAAGATAACTCAGAATGGTATTATATCTACATCAAAAGAGGGTACCATTTTCATAGTACCCTCTTGAAGATTAGGAAATAAATTTTGACAAAAAAATAATTTACTGCAATAATATTGTGCGCGAAAAATTTTCTAATCGATTCAGGTCCGATTTATTGTAATAACGACTCAATTTCTTCAAAAATATTATATCTTCTTCAGTTAAATAATTTCCTTCCCACATATATACATCGGCAATTTTCCACACTTCAGATGGAGTCATGATTTTCCCATCTTTTAAGATAATACGAAAAACCAAAGTATATACACCATCTGAATCTGGAAGAAGAATGACATAACGTCGGAAAAAATCTGTAAATGCGGAGTTATCACCATAATACAAGATAGAACTTATAAAAAAGTATTCAGCGCGCATAACAGAATCAATCTTAAACGACTCTTCTTGTGGTGGCTGGTAGTAATGAGATATCCCTGCCGACGTTTTAACAACAAGATCGCATGGAGCCCACCAACTACAAAAACTCACATAGAAAAGTAATGTGTCATTTTGAGGGTTGAACTGAAACCCTTCCGATTCGACATCTTCAAGCATCTTTTTTAAGAGTCCTATTGTGGGGGAAGAAATTTCCAATTTCGTACCTCTTTTTCGCTTCCAATCCGGACGAAAACATGGATCTTTTTTCACAGGTTTAAGTCCATAACTATAAATATTGACGTGCTCCGACGCCTCCTGCCATAAATCAAATAGGCTTGTTTGAGCATACGTGGTCAAACTAATCCCCAACAACAAACAAGAAAGAATTATTTTTCTCATAATCAGTTATTCAAATATTTATATTTACCATAAAAAATACTTTCGGATTGATGATTCAAAATAGCCGTACATTCAATTGGAACCCCATCGGTACTTACTGCATAATGAGTACGCAAAGGCAAGCCGTATTGTGCTCTAATCTTATTTTCGATATGAGTCGCATATTTTTCACGATCATAAATATGATCGTCAAATTTATAATTATTTTGCTCGAGGTACTGTTTGGATATCCAAACCTTATTCTTTTTCATCGTTCCATTGAAGTAATCTTCGGCATGAGCCAATTCATGAGCCAAAGCAATAGCCGGAATATTGTCTTCGACACCGTTTGTTGTCGGAATTTTAGGCTTAACAACGAAAGGCACCCACCAAATACCCGCATTTTCACCAGGCACAAACTTGTTAGTTTCGTAATGCCGTACTATTTCTACTGTTTCCGATCTATCGGCAAGTCCTTTTATAAAATTATATCCGAAAGTACCAGGACCGCCAGGACCTCCGCCGGAACCATGACCGCCAGACATCGAACTTTCGTCGGGACCATACATTAAATAAGTGAGTGCGCTAATTACTGACAAAATAAAGGGATCATTTCCTTCATAAATTTGATTATCACTATCATAAAAGCCCCATTTACCAGCAACCTGCTTCCATTCGTATTCTCGATTATTATTTGTAGGATCATGAACGATTATCCGTTCTCCGTTGGGATCAATATATTTAATAGGGTTATTGGCACAATATGTATAAGGACTCACATTAAATGTTTCGTCCGCTTGCGGATCCTGCGTCAACCAACGCGCTATATCCGGATCGTAGAATCGAGCGCCGTAATCCAACAAACCCGCATCGCCGACCGTCTGCTGTTCCTTGCCGTTGAAATGATAGTAATCGTAGTAAACCGGTTCAGTCGATCGGCGCCACGTCTTGCCGAAGGGATAGTAATTGCGCAAAACCATCAGTTCGCCCGTATGGTCGATCAACGAACGAGGGCTGCCCAAATGATCGCAAACATAATAGACCGGAACGTATTTCTTACTTTCGGACAGATGATTTTTCCGGAAAAAGCCCTGGCTGAATGCGGCGTGATCCAACTCATACGCCCCGTTCCGAAATCTATATACCAAAGAGCCAATGTAAACCAATCCTTCGCCCGTATCGTCCGTTGCCGAGAACTTACTACCGTCGGCGAGATACCGGTAATTCACTACCGACTGGCCGTCGGTCGAATGGATTCGCATGGGCAAGTTAAGAAAATTATAGTCGATCTCCAAATTATTTCGACCATTAAATGTAATATTTCCGCAACCATCGTATTTTATACGTTCATTACCGACAGCTGTTAAGATTCCGTCCGTATATGTATAATCGAGTGTTTCCGGAACTCCCGCATCGTAACGGGTAAGCGAGCGGATATTGCCGTTCAGGTCGTAGGAGATGTCTTTCTCGGAGTAATCGTCACACAGAGTATTCCCTTCATAATAATGTGCATCGGAGATGCGCCCGAGATTGTCATACTCGAAACGATACGACCGATTTCCCCATTTCCATTCAGAGATATTACCCGTATAGGAAGGGTTGGAACCATCGTAGTATTTGAGCTGGGAACTGTAATAGTGACCGGACGATCGGGTCAACCAGCCTTGCAGATTATATGCATAGCTCGAAGTTATGCTGTTCGCATCTTTTCCCACGAGCCGCCCCAATTCGTCGTATTCGAAATTTACCACGACCGGTTTCGAATCGTTGAACGTAGTTTCTTCCTTCACAACACGCCCGGCATGGTCGTAAGTGGTAAAGACGGTAAGCACATCCTCTGTTGAACCGCTTTGGGGTTTAATCCTCTCACGGCGAAAAACCTCGTTACCTTGAAAATCGTAGGCATAAGTGAAATAGCCGATGCCTCCGAGAGGATTCTTCTCGACAATCTGTTGCAAACGCCCCTCCATATTGTAGTAAAATGCCCGTTCGACATATCCTATCGCATAGTCTTTGTGATCGAGTACCTGTACCTTTTCGTAAGTCTTGAGTCCTCGAAGCCTGGTATAGTCGATCGAAACACCGACCAAACCGCTATTCAGATCATTCCGGTAAGCGAGTTCCGACGGAACATTCGAATAACTATCGTAATAATAGCTGACCATCGTCACAAGGGTTGAAGGCAGTTCAGTCCGAGAGCTGCCCGATACAGCATAATATGCCCTGGATACGGCAACCAGACGATTCAGTGCGTCGTATCGGTATCGATCTGCATATTCGATGGTTCCCTTAGTATCTTTCTTACCCCGGAACCGTGTTGTCAGCAACCTCTTTTCATTGTACTCCATCTCTTCGAGCGCACCGCCGGGAAAGCGACGGGCGACAAGATCTCCGTAACCGTCATAACGATACGTGAAGCAATAGTTCATGACGAAGGGAGAGTCGAACGATATATTTTCTGGATCGGGATCGTTGATTCCGAGTGCTGCGGGGACAAATCCCTCAATCGCAGCGGTATCGGTCGCCGCCGACGCTGCTGTCTGACGTAACTCCGATCTGTATTGCGGGGATAACAAGCGGCTGCCTTCGGGTGTTACGACAATGACCAAACGGCCTTGAGCATCATACCCATAGTAAGTCCTTGCATTGGCCGCTGTCGTGAGAACGACCCGTTCCGACTTATCGGTATAAACGTACGTGACCCTTCCGTCGGCATCGGTAGCTCCTATTACGGTCAATGTCCCGGCAGGATAAAAGTCCGAAGCGTCCAATACGAAGTTTTCCCCACTTTGCCGGACGGTCATTCGGAGCACTTCGTCCTGCCAGTTGAGTCTGTATTCGAAGTCGGTCGCCTTCCCCAACGATTGCAGGGCCTCTCCGGGCAATGCCTGTGCCCGAGGACGGTTGAGAGGATCGTTAAAATAAGTCGTTTTCGAATAAGGCGCCGTATCACCGTAATATTCGCAAGTTAAGTCCCGAAGTTCGTCCACAGGTATATATTCACCCAGGTCGCCGGAGGATGGCAACGAAAGCCAGCTCTTATCGACACGGTTTTTGGCGTCGTACTCCTGCAAGGAATAGAGGTCTTTCTTATTCGGTGTATAACGCACATACACCTTTTCCGAAGGATTTCCCAAACCGTCCAAAAACTGCTTCTCGTGGTATCCGACCAATCCGCCCGAGCTATAGACCGTTGTAGCCGTATAGTTGCTTTTTGTTACCGCTTTTGCCTCCGTTTCAGACAAAGACGAGGGTTCCGTTTCGGTTCTTTCCGGGACGATGGACATATTGGACGGGCCTTGCTGCTCCGAACCGCCTTCTTCACAGGCTTCCCCCGGCCAATCCGTTCCGTCGGTAAAAATCCCAGCTTGACTATACATCGAATATCCGGGACAGTGCAAACTGAAAATCGCTATTATTATAAACAGTAATTTTTTCATGGCTATTCGGAATTTATTCATTGATAATAGAATAAGAATATCTGCGAACACGGGCCCCTCCGTCCTTAAACTCTCCGGAAAGTCTTCCGTAACTATCATAACTAAAACTTTTCTGCCTACCCGACGGATCCGTAACCTTCGTAACCCCCACATAAGGATCATATACAAACGTCGTTACGAACACACCATCGAGCTGCCGAAGGCTCGCTTCCTGCGCCGAAGTAAAATTGGTGGACAAAGGTTCGACCCGGTTGGTAATCTCCTGTATGGCGGAATAATCCGTTCCTACGACCTCCGCAACAGGACATAGACCTTCATACCCCCAGACATAACACGTTTGTAACCCGGAACGATCCGCTTTTTGCAGAAGACGGCCTTTGGAATCGTATTTGTCATAAGTGGCGAAGTTATAGTATGTCAAAGGTTGGCTCATCCCTGTTATTGATGCAATCTTAGCCTTGGCCTGCGATTTAAGCAGAATCATCCCGTTGGCAGCGGTATATTCGAATTTCTCAGCCCCGACCAATTGTTCGCCTGTAGCTCCCGGACGATCCGACAGAGGTATTGTTTTGGATTTCTTTACATAAATGGGTTTGTTTAGTACATTACTGTCCCGCATCATATCATATATGACCGACTGCCCCGGCAATGCAGTTTTTTCGGCAGCACTGAGATCCGAAACATAGGTAACATAGGTCCTCGATTCAGATCCGTCGCTTTCCTGACTGCGTGTACAGATCGTCTGCCCCAAATCATTGTAGGTATAAGATTTCTCCCGGGTCATGACGGTATTGGTATCGGACATATAGTCCGTAGTCGTTACACGCACGAGCGGATATGTTTCAAGATACGAGCACTGAACGTAGAAATAGGAGGCCGCATATTTCACACTTTCGACGAACTTCCGATTTTTAGACCTGTCGTATGAAAATGTAACCTTTTTTTGCAGCTTGTTATCGCTATTGTAATACGATGTAGCGAGCAATGTTCCCCTGAACGGAGGTTCGTAATCCGGCTGGGTCAGGAAATTATTCGCCCATGTATTCGGCGAAACATATACATCGGGGTTCAACAGTATGTCGGGATTGCCACCGAATTGGTCGGGAGTATCATGATAATTGGCAAAATCATAGACCGTATAAGAACCGTCGTCATATATTTCAGCGACACTTTCATACTCGACATGCGGCTGCTCCGCACCTACGCTGGTACTGTTAGGTAGCCAATAGTGTATATTTCTCAACAATTTGTCCGTTCCTTTTTCATACTCTTCCAGATGGAAATAGTAATAAGGCTGAACCAATAAATTTCCGGAACATACGCCTTCCGATGTCTGATAGCGATAAGTCTTACTGATCGAATCCGTCGCAGAGGCATAGTTCGTGATCTTTTTAATTCGCAAACCGCCTGCCTCGACCTCCTTCGTTCCGATTTTCAAAGACGGAAGAGCAACATTGGTGCGATCCCTGCTTACGATGTCCTTGTATGTATGCGGTTCGTAAACGAAAGTCGTATAACCGCCCGTCGGATAGATTATTTTGGACAACATTCCTCGTATGGCATAACTGCTGTCAGGTTTGCGTCCGGTTACGGCTGTCCAGTCGAGATTCGTAAAGTAAAGGCTATCGAGGGTGATATCCGGACTGGCGCCACCCGCATTATAATATCCCCAGTGATCGACATTGGACAAATCGTGTCCGGGAAATCCCTTATCGATATGATAGTATTCCATTCGGTAAGTACCCGTCCCCGGTATGCTTACGGAACTCAAAAACATAACACGACTGCAATCGTTATTCAGTTGTGGTGAATAATCGTATTTCAAAATACATTCTTTGAGTATTTTCCCCGCTCCTGCATTCGATTTTCTGGTTACCCGTACCGTATCTAATTTTGGAGGAATACTCGATCCGTTATATTCAGAAGGTCTCGTGCTGTAAATAAGATCGATATCGACCTTATTATCTACATTGATATTTTTCAATTGCAGAGCAGGATTCATCTGACTTGACATGTATTTTTGTTCCGGAACATGGGCAATGGGATTTTTCGAATATGTAATTCTCAATGTATCTTGATATTGGTTGATACTCTGGTTTGATTTTTCATATTCGAAAGAAACGGTTCGCTGATTCGGTGCGACGATACGAATCAAAAACCAGCTTTGCGTCGGATTTTGTGGTTCGAAGGTAAGTGACCTCCAGTCTTTAAGATCCGCCTGTAAGTGCGGCGCAATCATCGAAAGTTCAGCTTCCTGTAACGGGGCGAAAATATACCGGTATCCGTCTCCTGTCGTAATTGTAATGATCCGCGAATAGTATGGTTCCGAAACAAAAGGCATCTCTTCAATTTTCACCGAATATTCTCCCTGCGGATGGTTCGTATCGAAAACATAGATCTTTTGCCCGGCGAACATGAATTTTCCGCTGTGGCCCATAAAATTGAACGAGAAAATATCCGGTTCTGTTTCTGTTGATTTAGGCCCTTTGAAAAATCGATACATATAGGCATTTTTACGGATATCGTTCACGTTCAATTCGACGGTTTTTCCCGCAAAATCTTTCTCCTCGAAAAAAGAATAACCGGAAATATAAAGAGTACTTCCAAAATCCGAGATACCGCGCACTTCCTGCACGATTTGTCCGCCGGCATGGAGGCTCCAACCCAAGCCCACATAATTAGCCGGTACGTTGGGAGTGTACCCGTTCGACCCGTAACTCAACGATACGGGAATCGTAAAATCAGGATCCTCATAAGTATATACGGGTACCGAAACCGAAACGGTTCCCGTATAGAGATTCGGAGAAGCATCTCCGAATTTCATTTCGCTCCATGTCTGGGGCGACGATGTGTAACGGTCGCTGCCGGAATAATACTCTTCCGTAGCGGCTGCAGCTTTTTGTACGACTGCCGTTTCATCCGTTTGTTCCTGCGCCGGGCAGAAAGTCCAGATACCCAACAGGCATCCGACGGTCAGTAATAAAGTTTTTCTCATGATAAATTTGTTTAAGTTGGTTAATAAAGGTATTACCCCATGATCCCTCCGAGGGAGAACATGGGCATATACATGGCGATTAGGATCACGGCGACGAGAATTCCGACGAGCAGGATGAGTGCGGGTTCGAGCATCGCACCCATGCGGCGGATTGCGTATTCGAGTTCTTCGGTGAGGATCTCACCCTGCCTGCGGAGCATTTCGGGCAGACGGTTCGTCTGCTCTCCGACGCGGACGAGCGCTGTGAGTTTTCGGTCGTAGAGATCGGGGAATCGGGCCAGTGTTTCGGCGAAGGCATCGCCCCGTTCGAGCCGTCGCTCGATCTCGTCGAACGACTTGCGGTAGGGGTGGAATCCGATGACCTCGCGGAGCATTCCGACGCCGGCGAGCAGGGGCACGCCCGCGGCGCATAGCAGGTCGAGAAGTTTGCAGCACTGCGCCTGCATGTTCTTGCGGATGATCTCACCCGCGACGGGCAGGCGGAGCAGGATCGCCGCGCGCCAGCGCTGCACCTCCTCGCGCTGTCGGTTGGCGCGGTAGAGCAGATAAAGTCCCCCTCCCGCGCTGACCGCGACGGCGGCATAGGCGGGAAACGCTTTCGAGAGTGCGATGATCCCCCTCGTGAGCGCGGGCAGCTCTCCTCCCATACGCGCATATACCTCCTCGAACATGGGTACGACGACCGAGAGCATGAATGCCACGACGGCCGCCGCCACGGCGAGGATGACGACGGGATAGTTCACGGCCGAGGCGACCATGCGCCGCTGCGCGGCCCGCTTGCGGTAGTAGTCGCGCAGGAAGTCGAGTGTCCGTGCCAGACGTCCCGTCTCGTCGCCGATGCGCACCACGCCGCACTCCAAGGGACGGAATGCCCCGCTTCGGCGCATGGCCTCGGCGAGCGTCTCTCCGCGCACGACGGCGGCGTAGAGCTCTTCGAGCAGCGCTTTCGTCCGGCGGTCGCCCTCGCCCTCGATGAGCAGCCGGAAGGCCGCCGAGAAGTCGAGACCGGCCGTCAACAGCGCATGCAGCTCGGCGTAGAACATCTCGCGTCGGGCGTCCGTCAGTTTATGGCTCTTCGTATCCATGATCCTTTTCGATTTCAGCGATTCTTCGTCCGTAGCTTTCCCATGCGGGCCGCAGCACGGGGAGTTTCAGCATATGGCTCCCGACGTCGATTTCGAGGGTATCGGCCGCCGCGTCGCAGCGTAGGAGCTGCATGTGCCCGACACGACGCAGGAGCGTATCGCGGAACTCCCCCGCGACGAATACTGCCGCGGAGTCGCGCGTCGTCAGTGTCGTCTCGCCTCCTGCACGATAGAGGTACAGCAGCTCGCCTGTGCCTCCGCCCTCTGCGCTGCGGATGCTGTCGGCCGTTGTGAGCAGCTGCCCGAGGCGGAAGATTCCGTCGCGCTGCCGTCCCGCCTCGACGAGCACGGCCGCGCGTCGCGCCACGAGCCGCGAGACGAGCGTCAGGGCCTCCATGGTGGCCAGGAAGACGATTCCCGCCACGAGCATCATCACAAGCGTTTCGGCCAGCGTCGAGCCGCGCAGCATATGTTTCACTCGGCGCATTCCACCAGCTGTCTGTGTACGATCCGTTTGCGGCTGCCGTCGATGCGGACTTCGATCGTTATGAGTTGCACGTCATTGTATTGCCGATACGGCTCCACGCGCACCGTCGCTTCGCCTCCGCCGTACCGCTCGACGTACGTGCCTGCGGGCCATACGCCTGATCCGTATTTGTCGAAGGCGCACATGGCCCGGTATTCGGCTTCGGCAACTGCGAGCGCATCGTCCCCGCGCAGCGTCAGACGGGGCAGCAGCTCCATTGCCGCCGTGAAAGCGATCAGCAGCACCACCGCCGCTACGACGGCTTCGACGAGCGAGGCCGCGCGCAGCCTTCCGCCCGAGGCCCGTTTTACTCGACGCATACGGCCTCCTTTCTGCGCACGGCCTCGGCGCCGCCGTGCCACAGCGGTTGCGCCGTGGCGGAATTTTCGAGCAGCGTAAGGTCGTAGAGCATATCCTTGTAGTATCCCTGCGGCGAGAAGTAGACGGCCTGTCTGAGCTCCGCACACCCCGCGACGATCCCCTGCACCTGCGCCGCGCCATCCGCATGAAGAAGCCCCCGCACACGTGCCGTGCGCGACTGGCGGTAGGAGGCGGCCATCTTCTTGTGCCGCACGGTGTCGCGGACGATGACATAGCCGTCCGCCGTCGCACGGTCGCCCAGTTCGGCGTACCGGCCGGCGTAGATGCCCGACGGATATTCCAGCACGGCGCACGGCTCTACGACGACCGTGTCGCGGGCGAAGAGCTGCGCCGCGATGCGGGCTCCGCTGCCGACCGTGATCTTGCGTGCGCAGACCAATACGTTTTCCAGCCGGCAGGCGGAGTCGATGCGCAGCTCGTCGGCTGCGAGCACGATCCGCCCGCGCAGCGTGCAGCCGCCGATCTCGGCCGTGCCGAGGCGCAGGGCGACGGTCGGATCGCGGAACGATATGCCGAGGCTGTCGGGCAGATCGCCGGCGGCCGGCAGCTGCTGCGCGAAAGCGAAGAGTGCGCCGATCCGTGCCGCGACGGCAGCCGAAGGTGCGGGAAGCATCGCTGCCGAGCTGCGGATCGCCGTGCGGGGAACCTCCTCTCCCCGGTAAAACTCCGCTCCCACACGGCCGTAGGTCAGGCCGTTCTGCGGCAGGCGGAGCGTCCCGTGCAGACGCGTGTCGCCTGCGAGGGTGACGGCCGTGCGGTCGTCGGCGTAGAAGAGCGTCCGTGCGGGATCGGGTTCGGCACCGACGATGCGGCTGCTCGCGACGAGCGAGTCGGCCGTCGTGATGTGCAGCAGTTCGTAGAGGCCCCACGGTTCGCGGCGCACGAAGATGCGCGACTGCGGCAGGGAGTCGTAGAGCAGATAACCTCCGGCAGCGGTCAGAGCCCGTTCGTCGGGATGCAGGCGGTAGAGCAAGGCGGCCGATTCGACGTCGGCGCGAGCCTGCCGCAGCCGCTGCGTGCGCGTGAAGAGCAGCGTCTCCTGCTCCCACAGCGCCAGCAGCCCCAGCGTCGCCGTGAGCATCACCAGCGCTGCGACTACGACCGTCGGCAGCACGGCCCCTTCGAGGTATGTCGTATGCAGTTTCATCTATTCGTCGCAGCGTTTTACGCCGTAGACCGTCCCTTCGCGTTCGAGATAGAGCGAGTCGCGGTCGGCGCCCGTCAGGCGGAATCCCGCAGCCGTGTCGCGCAGGCTCAGTTCGTACTGTCTGCCGCCGATCGTCAGGATGTGGAGCGCCTGCCCGCCGGCCGTCACCGTCGCCAGGTGCGAGAGCTGCACCCGCTCGCGGCGTTTCGGTTCGGCTTTTCCGGCAGGCGGCAGGCGGCGCACGACGGACCGTGCGGCAGGTGTCGGAGCGGCCACGCCTTTCAGGAAGGGGTCGGGATAGTCCAGCCGCAAGGTCTCGGCGACGATCTGCGGTACCGCCGGAGTGTCGGTCGCGGGTCGGACATCCGGCGCGGCGGGTCGTGCCGGCGCGAGGATCCGCCACGCCACGACGCCCCAGACCGCCACGACGGCTGCGAGCAGCAGACAGGTCGTCCAGCGCGATTTCACGGCAGCAGGGAGCTATCGGTTATCCCGATGCTGTTTTGTTTCGACGATTCGACAGCGCTCGGCGCTGTCGGCCGTTCGCCGCCGCCCCCTGCGGCGGACTGCAACTCGCCCGAGCTCGTGCAATACCTCCGCCGACGGCGAACAGCCTCCTCGGTCGAAATACCCGCCGGAAAGTGCGGAGCGTCTCTTTCTGTCGGCATTCCGGTAAAAGCAACCGTTTCGCCGGCAGGCTCTTCCGAATCGTCGTCCGGCGATTCGGGGTTCTCCGGCTCCTCGGGCGCGGGTTTCCCGACGACCGTGAGCCGCAACGCCGGAGAGGAGGTCTCGTAACCGGAGTTGAAGGCCGCGACCGTCCATTCGTAACGGCCCGCTTCGAGCGTCAGACGGCAGCCGTAGCTGCGTGCAAGGCCCAGCGTATCGGCCGCAAGGAGCGTGTCGGCGACGATCCGCCCCTCGGTAGCGACGCACAATTCGTAACCCGTCGCACGGTCGACGGCCCGCCAGCGGAAGAGCGTCTCGCCCGCAGGAACCTCCGCGTCGTCCGCCGGGGCGATCGTCGTCACCGCACGGCCGGAGATATCCTCCTCGATGATTTCGCAGGAGACCATCAGGAATAGAAGCGGGAAATAGATCAGGTATCTTCTCATTTCGATTCGGTTATTAAGGTCAGTTGTTGTATGTAGAGCGTCAGTGTGAGCTGCGTGCGGCGGGTGCGGGGCTGCACGATGGTCTGCCACTCGGCCGACCGCAGACGGCAGGCGGGCAGACGCCGTTCGAGCGTCTCGACCGTGCGCAGCAACTCGGTGAACGACCCAGTGAGCATCAGTTGCGCCGTATGAATTTCGATCCCGTCCTGCCGCAACGTCGTCACCGGCACATAGCCCGTCGCGCGCACGCCGGCGGGAGCGAAGCGCCGCACCGAGTCGAGCAGCCCGCCCGAGAGGATCAGTTCGGGGGCTTCGACGGCAGCCGGCACGGTCGCTCCGGTCGCCGGTGTCGTCGGGGCGAGCGCATCCAGCCGCCGTTCCAGCCGGCCGCACTCCCGCCACGCGCCGAAGGTATCGCTCAGGGCGAAATGCCACGCCGCCCACGGCAGGAGGAGGGCCAGCAGCCCCACGAGGCTGAGACCCCGGTATCTGTACGGCAGGTTCATAGTCCGATCTCGATGCGGAACGCGAGCCGTTCGGCATCGCGTTCCCGTTCGACGTTCGTCAGTCGTACCGTGCGGCAGCACGCCGCCCCCGCGAGGCGCTCGACGAAGGTCGAGACGTCGCCCGCCGCCGGAGCCGTGCCCGCGACGACAGCCGTCCGCTCCTGCCGCTGCAAGGGCTTCCCCGCCTCGAAACGCTTCGTGAGCGGTTCGACAGCAAGCCGCGTCAGTACGACCTGCGCCGGCACGGCCTCCGCGATGCGGTCGCACACGACGGCGCGGGATACTGCGGGACGTGCGGAGAACTCTGCCAGCAAGGCCCGCTGCCGGTCGGTAGCATCGGCTGCGGTCGAAGCCGTGCGTTCGCGCGCCGAGAGCTCCTTTTGCAAAGTCCGGCGGCGAGTGTTCAGCGACGGGGCGACGGCGGCATTGGCAGCGAGCAGACAGAGGAAGAGCCCCAGCACCGGCAGTGCCGCCCGCCGCACGACGGCCTGCGCCAGCGACGAACCCTCGGCCGTCGGGCGGAGCAGCTGCAGCCAGCCGAGCACGGCGAAAAGCTCCCTGGCCGCAGCATCGGGCGGCGCGGAGACCTCGATCCGCTGCGGATGGATGCCGGCCTCCGACAACTCGGCCAGCACTCCTTGCAGCCGCTCGCGCCGCACGAAGGCGATCCGGCCGTCGTGTTCGCGCCACAGGAAGGTCGCCCCGTCGTCGCGCACCCGCGCGGCGAGCTGCGAGTCGGCGGGCTTTACGATCGTGCCGTGGCCCGAGACCGTGACCACGGCGACCCCTTTGGCGACCGCCGCCGCGTCGTACACCGTCTGCTGCGGTTCGCCGCCCATCTTGCAGCGCCATGCCGCGATCGTATGGCCGTCGGATGTCAGCGTGACGTCCAACACCCAGACGGGGCCGAGGATATAAGGGAAAAGATTCATTTTTTATTTATTCTTTTATGTCCCTTTTGTTCCGGTAAAAAGGACGAAAAGATCGAGTACGGCGACATCCTTTCCACCTTTTCACACGAAAAGGTGGAGCCGAAAGTGTCCGCAAGGCACCTCCGCCGGAATCGAACGACGGTTCTTACTGAGCGGGCACGAAAGACTGCGCTGTTTCGCACACCCGCTCCGGGCGTTCGAACCGTCGTTCGATTCGCGTCCGTCTCCGGTGCAATGCGGATCATGGGATCGTATTGATTTTAATCTCATTCTACGACCGTGGGTTTGATGAAGATATTGAGCGTACGTTCGACCTTGTTGCGCTTCTCCTTGCCGAAGAACCACTTGATGACGGGCACGCGCGCCAGAAACGGCACACCGCGCGAGGAGCGCTCCATCGTGTTGCGATCCAGCCCGCCGAGAAGCACCATCTCCTCGTTCTGCACCTTGACGATCGACTTGAAGCTCCGCGTGGCCGTGCCGGGCGGAGCGTCCTCGGCAGTGCGGTCGGTGAACTCCGTCTGCTCGAACTCGATTTCGAGGGTGATCTGCCGATCTTCCGACACGTAGGGCGTGACCTTGATCGAGAGGTTCGCATCGACCGACTTCCACTGGTAGGACTCCGACGAGATGGGGTTCTGTGTACCGTAGTAGTTGTTCTGCACCTCCTTGTAGTACTGCGTCTCGCCGCTGGTGAGCGTCGCCTCGTGGCCGTTCAGGGTCGAGAGCTTCGGCGTGGAGAGCAGACGCACCACCCCGTCCTCCTCCAAGGCTTGCAGGCTCAGGTAGAAGTTCGGCGTCACGCGCCCCAAATTCACCGTGCCCCGGATGCGTCCGAGCAGATCGTTCACCGCATTCGCTCCGAAAGTCATGTCCACGCCCGGCGAGAGCGTTCCGGAGGTCTTCACCGCTTTGTCGCCCACGCCGGCCCCCACACCGATCTCGTGGATCCTGCTCTTCGTGACGTCGGCGATCAGGATCTCCATCGTCACCATCGGAACGGGTTTGTCCACCGAGCGCAGGAAGGTCTCCACACGCGCCACGTCGCGCCGGTCGCCCGACAGGATCAGGGCGTTCAGATCGGGGAAGGTCTTCACCGCGACGTTCTGTTTCAGCGCTTCGGGGATGATCTCCTCGACCTTCGACACGGAGCGGTAGACGAGCGGAAGGACCGCCGACGACGAGAGACCGTCCGACGCGGCCGCTCCGAAGATCCAGATGCCCCGTTCGGTGTAATAGCTGTACGGCGAACCTTTGAGCAGCACCGAGAGCAGCGTCTCGAAATCCGTCCCGTCCACCCAGACGCCCGCCGTGAGGTTCACCGGCGACTGGAAGTAGTAGTTCAGCTCCAACTCGTCGCACAGGTCGAGAATCACGTCCTGCACGTTGCCCCGCGCGATGCGGGCCGTGATGCGCCCCAGCGAGTCCACACGCAGTTCGTTGGGCGTGAACTGCCGCCGGCGCATATAGGCGGGGCCTGCGGACATCTTGCCGCCCTGCGCGGCCGGCTCCTCGCGCCACAGCGTCCACACGTCCTGCGCATCCCGTTCGGCAAGCAGGCCGTTGACCGCGGCGAGCGTCCGCAGCGCCTCGTCGAAGGGCATGCGACGCACGTAGCCCGAGACCTTGCAGTCGTACAAAGGTTCGGGGACGATGACGTTGCGCGCAGAGAGACGTGCGATCTTCTTCGCTACGTCGATCAGACGTTCGCCGCGCAGGTCGTACGTGAGCGTCGTGTCGGCGGCCGCATAGGCGACGTCGGGATCGGGCGCCGGAGCCGTCGGCGCTGCCGCCGGAAAGATCGAGAGGATGTTGCCCGACGCGGCCGCGTCCAGCCGATACTCACGGCAGAGGAACCGCACCAGATCGTCCACACGGGCCCGGCGGAAGTTGCACGACACGGGGATGTTCTCCACGCCGCGCACCGACACGTTCACGCCGCTGGCGCGCGCGATATTGCGCAGCAGCTCCGACAGCGACAACCGACCCGACGTGACGTCCACCTCCCGCCGGAACGTCGAGTCGCGCCCGACGAGTGCCGCCAATTCCGAGTCGATACGCGACAGACGCAAAGAGTCGGGGTCGGACGGCGGATTCGGTGCAACCGTCCGATGGAGCGAATCCGAAGACGGGTTCACACCAGCGGGTATTTCGGTTCGCTGTGCCGGACAGAGCACAGGCAGGATGCAAAGAAGTAAAAACGCAAGCGTGTATCGTCGTTTCATAGGCTTGGATCAGTAGTTCAACAGGGGTATCACTTCGTCGAGAGAGGTCTCGCCGCGTCGGAAGAGGTCGACGACGGCATCGCGCAGCGACGGTATGCCGCGTTCGAAGAGCAGCGGTGCGACGTCGGTGCGGCCGGAGCGTACGGCAGCCGCCAGCTCGTCGTCCATCGGGATCACCTCGTAGACGGCCCGCCGGCCTGCATAGCCCGTGTAGAAACAGCGTTCGCAACCCACGGGTTCGCAATAGCGGTCGATCGCTATGCCGGGCAGCAGGCGCCGCACTTCATCGGTCGCCTCCGCCCGGCGTTTGCAGTGGGGACAGAGCAGGCGCGCGAGACGCTGCGCGACGGTCATTACCAACGTATCGGCCACCAGGTACGGGTGTACGCCCATATCCGACAGACGGGCTACGGCGCCCCAGGCCGTGTTGGTGTGGATCGTCGAGAAGAGCAGGTGTCCCGTCAGCGACGACCGCACGGCCATCTCGGCCGTCGCCCCGTCGCGGATCTCACCCAGCATGATGATGTCGGGGTCCTGCCGTAGGAAGGTACGCAGTGCGGCGGTGAACGTAAGGCCGATCTCCTCCTTGAGCTGCACCTGGTTGACCCCTTCGAGCGTGTACTCGATCGGATCCTCGATCGTGAGGATGTTGTCCGTCAGGGCGTTCAGCCGCCGCAGCGTGGCGTAGAGCGTTGTGCTCTTACCCGAGCCCGTAGGGCCGCAGATCAGCACCATGCCGAAGGGCCGCGCGATGGCGCGGCAGTAGTCCTCGTACTGCCTTGCGGAGAAGCCGAGGTTGCGCAGTTCCAGCAGCTCGACGCGGCGGGTCAGCAGTCGCAGCACGACCTTCTCGCCGTAGATCGTCGGCAGCGTCGAGACGCGCACGTCGAACTTCTCACCGTCGCGGTCGTAGCCGATGCGCCCGTCCTGCGGCAGCCGTTTCTCGGAGATGTCGAGCGAGGCGAGGATCTTGATCTGGTTTACAAGCGGCATGTACTGCGCCCGCTCGACGACGTAACGCTCGGTGAGCTTGCCGTCGATGCGCATACGGATGCGGCAGCGCTGTTCGTAGGGTTCGAGGTGGATGTCGCTGGCGTTGTCGCGCAGCGCCTCGCCCACCAGCGCGAAGAGGAACTGCCGCCCCTGTCCGATCTCGGCCGTGCGGCCTGCGGCGGCGCTTGCCGTCTGTGCTCCGGGGCGGTAATGTTGCAGCAAAAGCCGTTGCAGGTCATCGGCGGCGATCGGCACGACTTCGACCTGCCAGCCGTAGAGCACCTCCAGCTCCTCGGCAGCGGCCGTGTAATCATGTCCCGTCTCGCCGTAGCAGCGTATCCTGCCCGCCTCGCGTGCGAACGGCACGAGGCGGTACTCGGCGGCCTCCTGCGCCGTGAGCAGGCGGAGGATCTCCGTGGGGATATGTGTCGGGGTTACAGCCATAAGCGGAGGAATTGAAGAGCGGCCCAGCCGATGAGCACAATGCCGGCTGCGCCGACGAAGGGGATCGTGCGACGACGACGGCCGCAGCAGACCCACCGGAGGAGGGCGACGACGCAGGCGGCGATCAGAAACCGCAGAAACTCCGTCGGTGCGAACAGGGGTGCGACGGCAAGCAGGAAGAGGACGTCGCCGGAGCCGACGGAGTGTCTGACCGCGAGCCGCCGCAGACGGAGGTAGCCGAAGAGAGCCGTTCCCGATAAAAGGAGCAGCGCGGCATTGCCTGCCGTTTGCAGCATCATCGTCCGCCAACCGAGCGTGTGCCAGCTCACCCCGACAGAGACCGTCCCCAGCACCGCCAGCCACGACGCGTCCACCCGTCGCGTGCGGAAATCGTCGCGGGCCAGTACAGCGGCAGGCAGAAACAGCAAAAGGTATGGATAAGAAGCAGGGAACATCGGGGCTGAAGGTTTCGATCAATCCTTGACCGTCTCGCGCAGGTTTTTATCCTGGTCGATCTCCCAGACATTATAAACTCCGTCGCCGTCGAAATCCACGACGGCAGTCGCCGTGGCGCGGAAGCCGTGCTCCGAAGCCTCGACGATCTCGACGAGGTAGTTGGCCTGACCGCCGTCGGTCACCAGCCGCGACTGCTCGAAGCCCAGCTCCTCCAACGATGACGAATAGCGCGAATAAGTGTAGAAATTCGACCGCTGCAACGTATGCAGGTAGGTAAGCTGCTGCTGCGCTTCGGTGGCCTTCACTCGCGAGATCAACGGCATCAGATTCGGCAGCGCGATCAGCACCAGAATACCGATGATGACCAGCACGACTAACAGTTCGGGCAGTGAAAAGCCGCGGAGACGGCGACACGGATAAAAAGACAGTGTTTGCATAGACGGTGTTCGTTTGCAAACAAAGATAAGGTGGCTTTTGATTGATTTCTCGAAAAACAAACCTTACATTTCAAGATGCAAATACCTGCATATCAATATATTGATTAAAAATAATCTATACATACGCCTTTCACGTGTTTTTACCTTGTTCCACTCTGTGCATAATTCGGAAAAAACACATCGGGAAATGATGACTGTTCGAGGAATAGCTACCATGAAAAAGGACCTCGACATAGAGGTCCAAGACATAATGAAGGTATGGGATTATTGATGCGTTACGGCAAAGAAATTCTTAAAACCGATTGCCAGCATACGGTGCCATACACGTTATAATTCCGAGGATCGATTCCAGTAACAAACCGAAATACATGAAGATTTATCGGTTGTTGACGCCGGATAAACCCGATATGCCTTATTCGAAAATGATAAAATCTGACATATACCTCAGTCTCCGCCGACAGATTTATTCACATTTACGATCTTTGCTTTTATCCGGTGATGTTTCACGTAGATCGACCCGACCTTTCCGACCCGGAAAATAACACATAATGCCCGATTCGAGAATCCCGCTTCCATCAGACATAGAAATTCCTTTTCTGCCGGTGTCAAGTTGCTCCGGCGATGTCTTCGACAGTCGGACAAACGTAACGAATCATTTACGATATGATAATTCGAAAGCCGCTTAACAGATGCAAGCTCCTTGCAACGTGTATGAAATGAAACAGGATCATTGTTATATAAGTACAACAAATCCAGCCACTCCTCGATATAACGCAATCTGTTTCGTGCCAAGAGTTCGGCTTGCCGTCGTTGCTGCCATAAACGGTAAAGAATACCTGCCTGCAACATAATTATGGCACACAATATGAAAATCATAGTGCATACAATTTGTCGTCTCGAAAAAGTATGCACGGACTCTTTGTTTGCCCCAACTCCGGAGACCAAACCATATAGCAGCAAGCGAAGAGCCGTGCATAGCACGATTCTCTCGCTGTCTACCGCTATTAATGAAATTGGTCTTTGAGTTGTGAGCAGACAGAGAAAACCCGATAATAATTATCGTCTATTTCAAAGATAGAAATTATTATACAATCCGGCAAATTATTATCTGAAATTTTTATTTTTTCTGCCTTATACAATCACTTGCATAAGTCGCTATTGCGACATTTCATTGTCCTTATGAAAATCGATCGAAGAGCTATTTCGATCGATTTTTATTTATTGTATTATACATTAAGCACTTATACGCTTTACTTATTATTTAACCCCTATTGCGCTTATTATCAATAGATTGCGATTTTGTTTCCGAAATGAAATGCCGTTGATAAGATTATATTTTTGATTTCTATTGATAATCAGAAATTTAACAAGTAACGTGTAATATATACATTATGCCGTTTGGACAAACGGAGTCGAAATACGTGCTTTAACTTTGTTTCATCGGCATATGCTCGGCATTCCGAGCGGTTCAGACCGCCACGATCATATTTTCATAAACTATCAAACACTAACTTATTATGAAAAGATCTTCTCTTTTATTTCGAACTTGTATTGGGTGGTTTTTGTTCGGAGTTTTATTTTTACAATCCAGCTATGCACAAGATTCTAACAGTACAAACTCGATTGCCATGCATGCCGTACTCAGTGACGGTTATTTCAAGCCGCAATCTCCTGATGTATGGAGCATGATTAAATATGGCAATGCGAATATTGATTATTACACTGGCACTTTGGGAATAAGTATTCCAATTTATACTTATAAAGACAATAATTTTGAAATCCCTATTTCGATTGATTATGCATCGTCAGGTTTTCAACCTGGTTCTCCCAGTGGTTTAGTCGGTCAAGGTTGGTATCTGAACTTCGGAGGAGCAATTACGCGTGAGGTCAGAGGTATTCCTGATGATGCAATACAGGAAATGTATGATTGGCGGGAAAAAGCCGATCAAGAGATGAATGAGATTCCTTGGTGGGATGAATATACATTCCCCGACCAAGGGTCATATATCTACGGTCATTCGGTTAGAATAGACGGATACGCACAAAGCTATTTTAAAACAACGCCGACAGATTCACTTAATATCGTTTATACTGGTGCTGCGGGACAGGAATACATGCCTTATTGGAAAGATGAAACCAATAGTCGCCTCGGATTCGAAACAGAACCGGATGTTTTTAATTTCAAGGTTCTGAATTACTCCGGCTCGTTTATTCTCCAACCTAATCATCAGATTAAGGTCTTTAATACGAATCAACCTGCAGGAGAATTTCATGTAGAGTTCTTAATGGAAAATTATGCACCTTTGTCAACGAGTAAATTCATCATCACAACTGGCGATAAGACAAAATACTATTTCGAGCACATAGAATCTTGCCGAACCGTAAGTGATCTTCTGGGTGGCGGAGATAATCCGCACAGGAATTACACATGGAAATTAACCCGTATCGAGGCACCGAACGGCAACAATGTCAGGTTCTTTTATAACAAGGTCAAATACAATACTTACGAAACAATTACGCCGGTAGTCACGATCGATTACCTTTCCGACCGCAATCCGGATAATGATCCGACACCTGTATATACAGTCAGTAATTTTGTTAATGAATACCTTCTCGACAGCATTGTCGTCGAAAATAAAGCTCGTATAGAATTCGCTTATTCTTCGGGAAACCTGACATCGATAAATGTTTTTAATGATCGCGACAGGAATCCGGTAAAGAGTTGTGCTCTTGAATATTTTTTAAATGACAAGGGAAGTGGTTATGTTACTTTTCTGAAAAAGGTCGCTTTATCCGGAGAAGGACAATATACGATGGACTATTATGATGAAACATCGGAATTCGCATACAATCATACTTTTAAGGTCGATCAACACGGATATTACAATGGACAGGATGCATACTCCAAACCTCCCTTTCCAGCAGATTTAAAGAAGTTGGCTGAAAAACTTCGTACGTGGCGTGATCCAAACGAAACATGTACTCGCATGGGTATGCTGAAGACGATTCACTATCCTACGGGAGGATATTCAAATTTCAGCTATGAACAGAACGAAGCCTTCTACTTAGGACAAAATATTAAAGTCGGAGGGTTGCGTGTTAAACAGATCGATGTCTTCTCGCAAGACGGGAATCAGACACAGAATCGAATCTTCAAATACACCCAAAAAGAGAATGCGAATCGCAGTTCCGGAGCAATGATTCATATTCCATGCTATTATTGGCAATATTCAATCATTGCCGCCGGAGCGTCGTTTAATCGAGAGATTGTCTCTTCGCTTAACAATGTGGGATTTGCGAAAGATTCCTATTTCGAATATTTGCGTGTCATTGAAGAGGTGCGTAAGAAATCAACGGACAGTTCTCCATTGTCGATCACCGAATACGAATTCTATTCAGCCAACGCCGACAACAACGGCGGAACCCCGAAAGAGATTTATGAACAAACTGAAAATTTGCGAGCTTCGGATGGATGGACCGTTGAAGTTACGTTATATCCCAGTGCAGAATTCAATACGAGTATGCTGCATACTTCGACATTACGGGGAGGAAAGTTGCGTATGAAAACCGAATATGCGGGAGATATGGATCATCCGGTAAAACGGGAAGAATACGTCTACTCTGAATCCGATAACGATGAAATAGGTGTGAATACCGTATTCATGTGTATGGCAGCAAATCACATTTACAACCCGAACTCCATAGTTCTGCAACAAAAAATCGAAGAAGTCCATAATAAGGATGCTGAACTAATCTACCGCAATGAAGATAATTACTCTGTAAATGATTTGGGCAGAGTAAATTCTGTGATACGAACAGACAGCAAGGGAGATGAAATTCGTGAAATGTATTCTTATTTAGATCGTGTACCGGCTTATCCTACGGAGATCATTAAAACCAATAAGGGAAATGTGATTTCTGCGATGAAAATTGATTACGAACAGCAAAGTAATGCAGAGGATCATTACACTCCTTCGAAAGTTTGGAAAGGAGCATTGGGAGTAACTCCTCCGAATATCGAATATCGTATGGATTGTAAATACGATTTCTACGATTCGATGGGCCGTCCGTGGGAGATGACGGATCGCAATGGTAAGAGTACCTGTTATATCTGGGGCTATGAAGGACAATATCTCGTCGCCAAGATCGAAAACATGACGTACGACGTCCTATCCGATCAATACGGAATTACAAACAACGCGTATCCCGACACTTTACCTGAAACGGAGGAAAACATGCTACGCGGAATCGAAGGGATAGCGGTTACAACCTACGCTTACGATCCGCTGGTCGGCATTACACGCATCACCGATCCTTCGGGACATTCGGTCTACTATGAATACAACGATAGCGGAAAATTGAAAGTTATCCGCGATGACAAAGGCAAGGTATTGAAATCCTATGATTATCATATTGTAACCGACAATCAATAAACAGACGTATAGTATGAAAAAGATATATCTGTTGCTGGTGCTGTTGTTCACCGGCCTGCAATCTGTATTTGCACAATTTATTTGGCATCCCGATCTGGGTACACCTTATGCAGGGGCAATCTCCCTACCGTGGGATACACGCAGCTATATGTTTCAAGTCGACAACGGCGAAGAGTTCGGCAGCCCAGGTGATATTTGGGACGCGCTCGATGCGCAGCTCCGGGCCGCCGGTATTACGTGGATCCGTGTGAATTCTGTCGAAAATCCGGCAGACGGAACTTTCGAAGTGTGGTTCGATTTGGATGAAAACAAAGATAACATGTCTCGTTCCATCCACATGGGTTACAGTTACAGTGCTTATTTTATCATTACGCAATTAAAGCAGGATCAAGAACACTTCGAAGGACTGTATGCCGATCTGCCTGCGAATAGAAAATTCGAAGTCTTGCCGGGTGAAGAAATTTCAATCCAACTGCATGGTCTATCAGCCGGAACGTCATACGACGTATACCAATATTATTCAGAGAACGATATAGACATATTCGATACGTTCTTCAGCAACACGGGCGGAGATTATCTTTACACGTCAGCATTTCCGGAGGGTGATTTCGGGTTCAGTTTCTCCAACAGTCAATTCAATGTCAGTTACCCCGAAGCTTATAGAAATCATTACTCCTTCGATACCCGAGCGTTGGCATTTCCTGCGGAGGGCGATGTCATGCGGGTCTATTTCGACTCCTATTCCAAATGGAACGGTATGAAAGTGGCAATCAACAGTCTTGCCGATCTGTCGTTTCTCGATCGAGTGGTGCAGGATCACAATACGGGCAAGATCGCATCTTGGAATCCCCGTATGCGATTGTCTTACGGGTACGATACGCAACTTCGACAAGCCTACTTCGAAATCGCTTGTCCTCCGAATCTGACAGACGAATTTATCCAAAGTACGTTGGGGATAATGAACGCTTCGGGATGGAACGCGACTGTTTCGCAAGATTTCGGAGGATCGGTTCGGACGGTTCCCGTATCATACGAATACGACAAAGAGACTTCTCAAATTATTGCGATAGTTGAATATACACAACCATTCGTAACGTATACGCTTTATAGGGAAAACAGCTACCTGCAAAGTCTTACAGGAAACGGCGGTTCGTTACGTCTCTCGACTCCTGCTACATCGGGTTACTATCGCATTGTTGCTACCTACTCCGAGGGCGGTTTGAGCGACTCTGCCGAATTGGAAGGCATCCGCTACAACTCCGATATGCTCTCGCTCAATGACGATCGTAACTGGATTCTGACACGAACCTTCAACTGCGACAACCACGGGGACACCGAAGAGGAACAAATCTCTTATGATGTAAGCTATTACGACGGATTGGGATATGCATTGCAAAACGTACAAATTTGCGCTAACGGCGACGGACAGGGAGATATTATACAACCATTCGTCTACGACGGATTGTACCGCGAGGAGTTACAATACCTCCCTTATACGCTGGATGCCAACAATGGGCAAAGTGACGATACAGCATTGGCCAATCAAGAGGAGTTTTATAAAACCAAATACGGCTTGGCGACCGATCCTCACGCTTATGTTCGTACCGAATACGAACCTTCTGCACTGAATCGGGTATTACGCACACATAAACCCAGTGCGGAATACCAATCTGATACCCGTTCCATGCAGACTTCTTATATGGGTAATGCCGCATCGACGATTCTCCGCCTGCGTGTCGATCCCGATGATCGTTCGCTGACGACAGACGGTTACTATGCCGCCAATGAACTCTCCGGCACACACTCTACGAACGAAGACGGAGCTGTCGTCATAACCTACGCAGATAAGGAGGGTCGCACGGTCTATGAAAACCGGCAACTGCGCAACGGAAATGCCACCGAGAATATAATCACCTACTATGCCTATGACGACTGCGGACGTCTTACGTGGGTTGTGACACCCAAAGGCAGTGACCTACTCTCCGCCGGATCGAATTTTTCTCCGGAGAGCGATTTCGCCAAACAGAACTGTTACGTCTATTTCTACGACGAGTGGGGACGGGTCTATGAAAAACGTTTCCCGGGACGCGAGCCGATGTGTATCGTCTACAACCGGGGCGATCGGCCGATGATGATACAGGACGGATTGATGCGTGAGAAGAATCAATGGCTCACCTTCCATTACGATGGCACGGGGCGTATAACCTCCCAGCGGCTCGCAACGGACTCCGGATTGACGCCGCTTACACGCGAAACATTGCAAATGTCATTCGATACGAATTCTTATCCGCAACTTTATTCTTCGTCCGCATCGCAGATCTTGACACAGCATGTCTATGACCGGTATCCGACGACGATGCCCGCGGCTTTGGCTTTTGAAGAGATTCCCGACATGACCTGCGATCTGACGGGTATCGAGCCCGAAACACTGCTCGATACTTCGACGACGGGGCTTCCGACCTATGAAAAGTTGACTGCGATTACGGATTCCTCAATCGGCGGAGAATATCACCGTGCTTACTACTACGACTATAAAGGGCGTGAGATTCAGCGTGTGGAATGCGACTTCGAGGGCAATATTCTCCGCACGACCAGCCGATACGATCTGATCGGAAATTTGCTGGCGCAACGCGAAAGCTATACCCACGGCGGAACGACCGACGTGCTCGACCGCACCTTCGAATACGATTCGCGCAACCGTATGACGAAAGAGACCGCGCAGTTCAATGACGGAGAGCAGGCCGTGGTCGCCTATACCTACGACGATCTCGGACAGCTTACCGGCAAAACTTATGGTACGGGAGCACACGCCATCCACGAGACGATGGATTACAATATGCAGGGGTGGCTCACGGAGAAGTCCAGCGAACTGTTTGAGATGCGGCTGCGTTATCACGATCCCGAATCACATTTGAGCGATCGCGCCTCCTACACTGGAAACATCTCTTCATGGTGGTGGAAACATCGGCTTATCAACAACGATAACGACAGTGAAAATCGCCTCTATGCCTTTACTTACGACGACTTGGCACGCCTTGTCGACACGGATCTCTATCTCGATGATTCGTACGGTGCATCGAACGAATTTGTGGAAAATGGCATCACCTATGACAAAAACAGCAATATTATTACGCTGAACAGATCGAGTCTGTCGTCGGATGATATGAAGAATTATCTGTTTTCGTATTCTGGTAATCAACGAATTAAGGACGAAACGAGCAACTCGGACTACGAATACGACGCCAACGGTAATATTCATAGGGATGCCTTGACGGGCTTTTATATTTACTATAATTTACTTAACTTGCCTACGGTGATTTATACCGAAGGGGATATGGGATTGTACTATACCTATCTTTCCGACGGTACGAAGATCGAGGTGTGCGGATACGACGACAACGAACCCACACGTTACGCAGGTTCTTTGGTATATAATGACGGGACATTCGAAAGCGCCTCGTTCGGTGGCGGTCGGATCGTCGGTACGAACAACGGCACGAACTCGGAGGTGCACTATTTCCTGACCGATCATCTGGGCAGTACACGTGTCGTGGCGAAGGTGACGCCGACAGGCCGCGAAGATCTCGACCGCAAGGACTACTATCCCTTCGGCAAGGAGTGGGCGCAGCCCGACATGCCGACATCGGATAATCGCTACACCTTCTCCGGTAAGGAAAAACAACATCTGCGATTCCAAGAGATCGATTATGCCGATTTCGGTGCACGGTTCTACGATTCCGAAGGGGTAATGTTCTTGCAGCAGGATCCGATGTCCGAGAAATACTATCCGATTGGCCAATACAATTATTGCTTGGGTAATCCAATTCGCTTGATCGATCCCAACGGGATGGAGACAACCGACGCTCTCGAAGAATGGATCGAAGAGTTGGAAAAGGAAATAGACGACATGAGACGGAGAAACAATGCGGAAATTGCAAGGTATGAAGCCGGACGGACAGCCAAAAACAGTAAAAGAACAGACCGTAAAATTAAAAAAGCAGAAGCAAGAAATGCGAGATTAGATCAGGTAACGAAAGAAATTGCGGCTTTACGTGATTCAGACCAGCTATATGGGATTACCATATCAAACGGCAACGATGGGAATGGAGCTTTTGTGTATAACGAGGAAGCCGGAACAATGGATGTGTTGATCCCTGCTGATAGCCCCTTGGGATTGTTTGCTCACGAATTGAAACATGCATATCAATTTGAGAAAGGAGAATTAGGCGCCAACCCACTTGGAAAGGGATCGAATTTTTTATATGATCTTACGGATGAAGAAACAGCTTATGAACGAGGCGAGATGTTTGGACATTATGTATCGGATTGGAAAGGTAGAGACTCCTATAAAGGCCTACCCAGTCAAAGTATAACGGTCTATTCGGCAAACGGTTTCACTCCATTTTCCAACGAATATACATATCAATCCGCTGCGGATAAACACTATATAGCATTTAGAATTAATAACAAAACCTATTTACCTAAAAAGAAATGATGAAAAGGATTTTTGGATTGTTGGTGATTGGCTGTGTGCTATATGCCTGTTCTCCGATATTAAAATACGGGAAATATAGTTATAAATGTAGAGGTCTTAGAGGCCCTTATGAATGTTCTTACATTACTATTAATCCGGACTCAACATACCGGTCTTATTCGAAGTTTGATGCAGGTGCAATTGATTGGACAGGTAAATGGTCTCGAATAGGGAATACATTATATGCAGAAGAAACTAAAGATAGTATGATGCGGGCTATAGATAGTGTAATATTGGGATTTATACGACCACCTCAAAGGGATACTCTTATAATTAAGAAGAATAGATTAATAACAGAAACACAAAAGATTAAATGGAAAAAAGGAAATAAATGGGAAACCGGAAGATTTATATTTAAAAATTCGAAAACCAGATTTAAATACAAGTTCGTTCCAGCAGAAAATTGACGTAAGACGCAGAGCCGTGAATATATTCACGGCTCTGCGTCTTTATTATGATGTAGAAAATTCACATAATAGAGAGAGTTCTTAGATATGTAATGACAATACAAATAAGGGTACGTTATTTTCTGACCGATCATTAGGATTGTAAGCGCGTAGTGGCGAAGGAAATGCCGGATAGAATCGATCTTGACCATAAGATTACTATCCCTTCGGCAAAACTTGGAACCAACCGCTACACTTCTTCGGGGGGGGGAAGACCGTGGTACCCTTGATCCGTTATGCCGATCTCGGGGCACGGTTCTATTGCGTCTTTGCTGTGTCATTCCGCCCGACTCTCGTCGTTCTCCATCCAGATAGCCCGTTTTCGTTCATAGTCGAAGGCTTTCCACCAGGTGTTGCAGGCATCGAGGAACGCTTGTCCCTCGTCATCCGCCGGATAATTCGCCGCAGACAATCCCGTAATCCGTTCCATTTTCGGGAAGTCCACTGCCAACCACCAGGCATCGAGGTTATCTCCGAACTCTTCGAGCGAGCAAAACCATACGTGCTCCTGACACGCGTCGCACCATTGATCGTCAGCATCCGCGTCTATCGAGGATACATACTCCAACGTATTAGGATCGACCCACGCCATCATCTGTATCTCACGCGAGCCGCATCTTTCGCAAACAAGGACACTCGGCTCCTTAGAAAGGTATTCCTCGTCTTGTCCTCGAACAGCACACGCAATGTGCTCGATCAACAGCCGCCGATTGCCCCTATCGAGAGCGACATAGAATCGTCGGGCTCCACCGCACAGGTCAGGTGCAATACTTCGGCTCCACACTTTCCACACGCTCGCAGCCCGTGTGCCGAAGATCGTGCGGCATTCTTCTTCGCACCAGCTATCCCGCATATAGTCGAAATAGCGGTCTATAATACTTTTATTTCGTTTCATCGGTTCGTTTTTTATACGTCATTTATTAATCAAGATTCATTGTCAAATCAGAATCCGCATTTCACGTATGAATTTCCCAGCCGCGGATTCTCGGTTCGCAGTAACATCCCGAACGATCGGGTGTGCCGTGATAAACCAGTCCGCCGACAATGCCTGTACTGCCGTCGGCATAGCGCTGCCTGAAAAGAAAGGAATAAGGCGCAGAATCCCTATACAGTTCGATTTCACAAGGACAGTTCGGATTCCGCTCCCACCGTTTCAGATCGTTCAACCGTTCTTCCAATGTTTTGTCGCCGATTCGTTCGGCATAACACACTACTTCGTCGTAGTGCTCCTGACACATAATTTTCATATTGAGTTAAATTACAGGGTGAATATTTGAAAATCCTATTTTAGTTTTTCCGCCAAGCGATCGATCAATTCGCGGCAACCGCGCAACGACGGGGTACGGAAACCTCGGCTTACGCCTTTGCAATGGATCTGCGTTCGGGATAAATCGGCAATCCGTCTTTGCAGCATGCCGAGCGTCCGGGGATGGATATTGATCCCATATTTGCCGCACAAGGCAATAAAGAGTTCCGTTTCGACGAATCCTCCCTCCCGAAAAGCAGCCTCGGCCCGTTTCAATGACGTTCTCAGCCGCGCTTCCTCTTGCTGCTGTCGTCGTTTTTCCCGTTCGATCCGCACTTGTTCCCGTCTTCGGTCTTCCGCAGCATACAGTTCGCGCATACGGGCGCGATGCCCCTTCAACGGCCGGGCATCCCCACCCAGTGCTTCGTAGGCTGCCACGTAAGACGACGGAATCCATTGGAGGTTCTCCATACGGCGTTGCACAGCGGCTCGCAGGTTGCGAGCTTCCGCAGTCCGCGCTTCGATATATTCCTTGCGGAGCATTCCTCTGCGAAACATACTTCCGGCTTCGAAACAAACGTCGCCGACACGCAGTATGATGACAACTATATCGTTCGCCTTACGGAACCGGTCTTTTATAATGGGATACCATCCGACGTGTTCGTTCAGGAAGGTCACATCTTCATAGGCCGCGACGATCCGGTCATCCCGACCTGCGGCCTGACGCAATAATTTCACTTGCATAGTCGTATCGAGGTTTTATAGGTTCGGCAATTCGACCGTCAAAGGTTCGAGATAGGTGGCCAAATGTCTGATAAACTCCCGTCGGAACGATACGTCCCGATCGCATCGTTTCCAGAGTTCGTAAACATCCATCCGCTCCTGCTCGATAGCGCGGGCGACAGCACGGCCGTGCCGCAGGTCGTTCTGCCAGACCCCCAGAAAAAAGAGATAGAGGATTTCTTCCTCCAGGCGTTCGTAGCCCTCCTTGCGCAGCAGTTCGGTCAGGGGTTCATATTCCTCCTCATGAAAAATCTGCGGTTGGATATTGCTGGACGCATGGCAGACGATCACGCGCCGGTCGGCGGTGACGAAGATGTTTTTGATGATTTCGTGGCTCATAATCGGTAAATTTTATGGTAAAACAAATGCGCCCCGTAATCGTCGCTGATTACGGGGCGAAACGGGGCGGAATGATATTCAGAGGTCTTGCAGCAGCATCCGCAAGACATCGAAAAGCTGTCCGACTTCGAGGTCCCGCACCGGCACGCAGCGATCCCCTCCGTAGTCGTACGACAGGCAGGCATACAACACAGCATGTTTTATCTGGAAAGCTGTGACATAGCATTTATCCTGGCGTTCGTCCGATGCCGGATATTCGTTGCCCGAATCGAGGCTTTGGCCCGTCATTTCGGAAACGATTCCTGTCATCAGATCGACGAGGCGTCGGCGGTGTATTCGGTCGATCGCCTCGTATCGTTCCAGCATCTTATCTCTTTCCGTTGTGATCCGGCTGCCGGAAAGTTTCGCATCCTCCGTTCGGAGGTTCTCGTTCGGGATTTCCTCTCCCGTGTAGGGATTGAACAGCGGGCCGTAGGCGAGCGGTTCGGCTTCGACAGCGAAGATTCCGCGCTCGGAGTCGCAGAAAAGCTCCATCGGAACGGGCGTCGTCGCAACGACATGCCGCGCTTCGGATTCGGAAAGTCCGCTTCCCGTCAGCGAAGCGGCCCGGCGTCGAAAGGTTTCGGGCGTCGAAGACTCCGAGAGCTGCAAGTCGAACGTATCACCCTCGGTTTCGGTAACGATCAGTGTGTCGTCATTCATAATGTTATAGGGATTTAATGGATATGGAGTGTGGGCGGAACGTAACAGACGATCCGTTCGTGCCGAAGATCGTCGTAGAGAATCTTCACGGGTTGCGGGACGTTGTAGATACGGCAATTGGAGATCGGCGCGTCGAGCGCATCCCACTGCTCCTGCGACAGAGGTCTCTCCGCAGGGCGGTAGCACCAGACGACCAGCTGCCGGGGCAAACGTCCCGGAAATACGGTAGCTTTGTAGTCGTGCAGGAACGTCTGGAACGCTGCTTCGTCGCCGATCTCCCGGCCGTTCGTGCGGTAAAGATCGCTGCCGTACGGCCGTTCGATCCGATAGACATAGAGCCTGCGCCACGCCTCGGTCGTAAAGTCGCCATAGAGCGGATCGGGTTCGCGGTAGCTCCACCCCGCGACTTCGGCTTCGAAGCAGATCGACCCGTTGCCGCAAGGTCCGTCGTGACCCCAGATTTTGAAAGAACCCCGTCGGGGGCCCTCATAGCGGAATGCGGCAGCCGCGACATGGGTAAAGGGGCCTCCGCTGCTACAGCACTGTACGCCGTCTTTCGTCCGCGAGGCGAAGGGATCGTAAGGATAGATACAGACGGTGAGCATATCGTTTCTGTCGTAGGCGATCAATGCACTGCCGGCATAGTC